>Ga0193752_1000436_pt1 | contig 40410 bp, 33 predicted proteins | sample H1c1metaG_FD_144924 | JGI IMG/M metagenome (GOLD analysis project Ga0193752, IMG submission 144924) | Soil microbial communities from a riparian zone of the East river system, Colorado, United States - H1c1 | ecosystem: Environmental > Terrestrial > Soil > Riparian zone | place: USA: East River... | reverse complement strand
AAAGAAACCCAAAAGACTGTCCGATAAGAGTTTCGGACAGCCTTTCGTTGATGGTGAATCATCACTCACAAGACCCGTAGAGCCTGCGGGCTTTATCTTGTGATCACGCGGGGCAATGACCGGCAGGACATATTCCATTCGAAAGAAGATCATCAAAAATTTCTCACACTGATAGAAAAGCAACAAGAGCGGTCACCATTCTACTTGTACGCCACCTGCCTGATGACGAATCATATAAAAGACACCGAAGCGAAAAAAGTGTGGCCGCAACCGGCCGCACTTTCACAAAACCAAGCTAATGAATACAGCTGCCTATTGGACTTCGTAGGGCTTGATCTGTGTTGCTATCTTTGAAAGGTCGCCGACGACGACTAGGGTCATTTTGTCTTCGGTCAGGTATTTCTTTGCCATTGCCTGAACGTCGGCGGCGGAGATGTCGAGGACGTTCTTGACGTAGTTGTCGATCGAGCCTTTGTCTAGTTCGTTGTAGTTCATCGTCTCTAGCTGGCCGATCACGCCGAACCGCGTTGAGTTTTGTAGAACGTAAAGTCCGGCCATGTAATTCTTAATGCCTTGTAGCTCCGCATCTCCCACCGGTTCGGTCTTCATCCGGTTGATCTCAAACAATATCTCTTTGATCGAATCTCCGGTGTGCTCGGTCGTCACATCGGCATTTTCGACCCAATAGCCGGTGCGATAACGGTTCCAGATAAAGCTGCCGGGCGAATATGTATAGCCCTTATTTTCGCGTATGTTCGATGTAATCCGCGAACCAAAGGCTCCGCCTAACAGGGTGTCCATCACAACGAATTTTACATAATCCGGATCGGACGGAAACGGTGCGGGCATCCCCAGATATATCGTCGATTGCGGCGCGGCCGGCCGGTCGATGCTGGTCAGCGAACGAACGGCTTTGATCGACGGTGTGTTTCTGGTCGAAGGCGAACCCTTTGCCCAACTGGAAAAAGCCTTGGTGATCGCGGCCTTAACAGCGGCACTATCGAACTTCCCTACGATGTAAAGACGCGTCTTTGCCGCACCGTAATTTGCGGCGTAATAATTCTTAACGTCGTCGAGCGAATAGCCGTTTACCTCTTCGTCCTTCGGATTTATCTGTCCATAGGGATGATTAGCAAAAACGACTTCGCGAAACTTTTCCCAAGCCTGATTTCCGGCCTGCGTACGTGCGACCGCAAGCTGTCGCAGTTTACTCGATTTCAAACGGTCGAGGTCTTCCTGGCGAAAGTTAGGATTCAGCATAACGTCTGCCATTAGTTCCAGAAACTTTACGTCAAATTCCGTCAGAACTTCGCCAGTCACGTTCGTGCTGTCAGTGCCGACACCAACATTAAGGCTGCCGCCCATCTTTGCAGCATCGAGAGCGATCTGTTCGGCGGTTCTGGTCTTCGTGCCTTCTTTGAGCATCAAACCGGTCGTTTCCGACACGGCTTTTTTGCCTTTCGCATCGTCCTTTGTGCCGGTATATATCACTGCCTGAAACGCAACTTTTGGGATGGAGCCATATTGCACCATCGTCACCTTCAGTCCATTAGGCAGCGTAAAATCATCTGTCTTTGGAAACACGAAAGGCTTTGGCTGTCCGCCAACGGGCGGCGTTTCTTTTTGAGCAAAGGCGACAACCGAAAGGAGGGCAAGAATAACCGCAGAGACGTAAACACTTTTTATATTTAACTTTTTACTTTTCACTTTTACATCTCTCCTATTCCGCGGCCGGTTTTTCTACGTTGATGACGACGACGGTGCGATTCGTTTTTCGCAGGTATTCTTTTGCCGTGCTTTGTATTAAGGCAGGCGTTACTTTTCGAAAGTTCGATTCGATCAGGTTTATGTTCTGCGGTTTATCGTCGAACAAGGCGAAACACGCGAGCAGATCGGCACGGCCCACGCCGCCGAATTGCGTCATCGTGTCATACAGCCCCGAACGCAGTTTCACGATCGCCCGATCGATGCTTGCTTGCTCGACAGGTTTGTTTTGCAACTGCTCTATCACAGTGTCCGACGCAGCTAAAATCTCTTTTGATGTGAACTTATCGTCGTGGATGAGATCGACCGAGAAAAGCATCGGGCCGTTGTAATTGAACATATTGCCGAGATAACCGTTGATGCCGCCGTTCAGCCCGCTCGCGTAACTCTTCTTCTTTACGAGTTCCTGAAACAACAGGCTGTCTTCGCCCTGAAGCATGATCTGATCGATCAGGCCCATTGCGTAATATTCGGGCGTGCCGCGTTTCGGCATTTGATAGCCAAATCCGACAGCCGGTTTATTGGCAAGCTTATCGCTTCGCGCAACGATCTTTTCTTCTGTCTGACGCGGCTCGGTCAGGTCGGGGATCGCATCTGGCGTTTGAGACGGGATACCCGCAAAATATTTATCGACCCATGTTTTCGCCTGTGCCTCATCGAAATCTCCGGTGACGACAACAACAGCATTTTTTGGCGAATAGTATTTATCGAAGAAGGCTTTCGAATCTTCCAGTGTCGCCGCTTCGATGTCTTTCAATTCGCCATAGAAATTGTGTGAATTGTACCAATTAGTAAACGCTGCCATCGGCAGATCGATCCACGGAAAAGTGCCGTAAGGCTGATTAAGCACATTTACCTTTACCTCGTTTCCGACCACACCTTGCTGGTTTTTCAGATTGTCCTGATTGATGTCCAGCCCGCGCATCCGGTCGGCCTCTGCCCACAAAAGCGTTTCCAGCTTATGAGCCGGAACGACGGCAAAATAGTTTGTAAAATCGAAACGGGTAGAACCGTTCAGCACTCCGCCGTTGCTTTCCACAAGCTTGATGTATTCCAGCTTGCCCATGTTTTTCGAACCCTGAAACATTAAGTGTTCGAACAAATGTGCGAAGCCAGTGCGGTTGCGTGGTTCGATGCGAAAGCCGATGTTGTAATAAACGGCCACCGTCGTCAGCGGAGCGCTGTGCTCAGGCGAAAGAACGACCTTCAGACCGTTCGGAAGCTTGTAATATGTGACCGGAACGTCGATTCCCGTCTGTTTGCCGGGCTGTGTAAAGACACCGGATGCGGCCAACACGATCAGCGCGGCCGCCGCAATGCACTTCTTTAATTGGTGAATCATTTAATCCCTCGCGAGAAATTGGTTTATCGAAAATAGATTATTCGATTTTCGCGGGAAATTGTTTCAATTTGTTACCAGAGGTTGGTATGGGGTGATGAAATGACTGTCCTTATTTGGACGGAAACCTTATAGTTGCAGAGTTTCTGATCGACGGCAGCCGCATAATGTTGCCGCCGGTCGAAACGGTTACATTGTTTGCCTCAAGCGTGGAGCCGATCGAGCGTTGAAATTCTGAGATCGCCTTGTTGAGGTCGGTCTGAGCCTGTAGCTCGCGGCCGCGGGCTATTATCAACTCGTTCTGCCGCTGCGACACCAAATAAAACGTCGTCGTCCCGGCTCGAAATTGACGCTCTTCACTTGCATATAGCTGTTCGGCTGAATCCCTCGCCGCAAGCGCCGACGCAAGCCGCGCCTCCGCTGATCGCAATGCCTGCAGAGCATTTCGAACTTCGGCCTCTATGATCTGTTCCGCCTGTGCACGCTGATTCGTTATGCGGGTTCCTTCCACGAGTGTACGACCTAGATTTGCCTTTGCCGTAGTATTTCCCCACGGCAGCGAGATCGCCACGCCGACGCGGTAAGACGGATAGTCTAGCGCCGCCAGATTGCCCAACGAATTGAAATATCCGCCGACCAGATTTGGCGGGACGGTGCCGAGATCGATACCGCGTTGTGTCAGCGTACCGGCCAAACCCTGGGCCGTATAACTTCCCACTATATCTATCTGCGGCTTGGTCTGATTTCTGTAGTATCTTTCCTCGATCTTGTTGATCTCGGCGCTGGCATCGAATTGAACTATCTCAGGACGGCCCTTCAAAGCCTCGGCGATCGCGATCTCAAGGCCGACTTTTGGCGGATCAAGATTTATCGGAGAAATCGGAGTGATCGGACGCGACCATTCGGCTGAGGTTCGATCTGCCAGCATCAGAGTTTTTAGCGTATTTTCATTACGCGTCACGTCTTCTTGAGCGGTATAAACACCCTGTTCGAATGTAGTGATCTGAGCATTTGCCGCGACCAGATCGATCGGAGGAAGTACGCCTTGATTCACCAGTCGCTGATTGCTTTCCTGTTGAAGTCGGGCCTGTTTTACCGCATCGATCTGTACCTGTAAGTTCCGCAATGAAAATGCCAGATTCCAATATGCCTGTTCGACTGCCGCAATAACTTCGATCGCTTTCTGACGAAACTGCGAATCGCTGAGGCTCAAATTCTTCTTCGCGATAGCGATCAGCCGTCGATTATTGTCAAACTTGAAATTTCTTAGAAGCGGCTGGGTATATGAGAATACAAGCAGCGACGGAAATTGCGGATTTAGAAATGAATTCGTGTTGCTTGTGGTCGTCCGTGAGCTGTCAAGCCGCACATCGTAAACGCCGCCGAACCGCGGTGAAAATCCACTAAGTCCGGCCGATCCGAAAAATCTAGTCTGTGTGACCGAACCGTTTACCGCACCGCCGATCGCTGACGCCGTAGGTGTTGCAAGGCTTTCGTAATAGCTTTCCCCGCCGATAAGGGGATCGTAAACGCCGCGCGACCCGCGTAAATTAAATTCCGCAATTTGCACGTCATTTCGTGAAGCATCGATATCGTTGTTGTTCTTTAACGAAAGCTCGATCGCCTCTTCTAAACTTAAAGAAAGCTGATTTGCATAATCGACCCCGATGCGTTCCGTCGATGGCAGTGGTCGCGATGGTGCAACGAAATTGGGAGCGATCGGTGGCGGATCATTAGGCAATTGAGCGGACGGAATACCGGACGGCACCACTGTCGGCGACGGCACTGGCTCCTGAGCATAAACAAATGCCGCAAGTGTCGTAAAACAACAAATAAGAAGAAAAATACTCTTCATTAGTAAAACCAACTCTTGACTCGCAATAAAGCGATCAATGATCCGTCGGAGCCTCCTCACGCTTTGACGAGGTGTCAACCCGCTCTGGTTTCGACGACTTAAAAATGCCGGCAATCCCTTCCCGTACCGGCCTAAACACAGCGGCAATTCCATCTGAAATGGTCCTGAAGATCGTGGATTCTGCGGCGTCATCAAAAAGTGAGTAAAATACCGGAACTGCCAACAGCGTCAGAATCAAACACATCGATTGGCCACCGACAACTAAAATGCCTATAGAGCGATTTGTAGCGGCTCCCGCACCCGTGCCTAAAACCAGCGGGATCATTCCGGCGACAAGCGCGAGCGTCGTCATCAGGATAGGCCGCAATCTATCGCGGTTTGCCTGTATGATCGCGTCATATCGACTCATTCCTTTCCCGCGCAAAGTATTTGTGTGATCGATCTGCAAGATCGCGTTTTTCTTAACGATGCCAAAAAGCAGCAAAATGCCGAGCGCTGAAAAAATATTCAGTGTCTGGCCTGCAATCGCCGTTGAAAGCAAGGCAAACGGCACAGCAAGCGGCAGCGTCAATAGGATCGTGATCGGGTGAATGAATGACTCGAATTGGGCTGCCAGGATCAAATACATAAACACGAACGACAGGAGGAACGCGTACATAAATGATTGATACGCTCGATTCAATTCCTTTGACTGCCCGGTGACGCCTGTAATATATTCAGGATCCATTTGAAGCTGCGAGGCGTATTGCTCGAGCTTTGCCATCGCGTCCGATTCGGATGAATTCGGTGGCAACCCTGCCGAGATCGTCACCTGACGCAACCGGTTCAAACGGCTGATCGATGATGGGCTTAATCCTTCTGTCAGCGACACGACGCGATCCAATCCGACAGGCCCGCCGTTGGACGATGCGACAGTGAATCGCGGCAGATAACTGCGGTCGCGCCGGTATTCCTCTTCGGCCTGAACAACTACGTCGTATTGGTTAGAACCTTCGCTATAGCTGGAAACTATTTGGCCGGCTGCGAGAATATTCAACGCCTGCGCAACATCGCCGGCACGCACACCGAGGTCTGCCGCCTTTGGTCGATCAATTACCACACGGATCTCAGGTGTTCCCACTTCGATCGACGTATCGGGATCGCGAAATGTTGGATCGGCCTTAAGCTTCTCGACAAGCTCTGTGGAATACTCCTGCAGCTTGCCCATATCCGGGCCAGCTATGTAAAATCCCACACCCGAACCGCCTCGTCCGAGGCCGATACTGCCTGCGATCGACGATGAAGCAGAAACGGTCACCTGATAATCTTTTGATGAGTATTTTCTCGCGATCGCCCGAGTTTGATTTATCAGGTCGGCTTGCGACTTACTGCGCTCTTTAACCGGAACCAGACTCACATTTATAAACCCATTATTCGGTCCCGATCCGCGACCGAAACCGGCAAGCACCAGTGTATTTCGCACCCCCGGAACCTCAGACCGAATATCACGGGCCATGCGGTCAAGTATCGATTGTGTTCCGGACAACGACGTTCCCTGCGGACCACGAAGATTTACCTGAAAAAGCGATTCATCCTCGTCCGGCAAAAACGCCATACCGACAAATTTGTAGAGCGGGTAAATGGATGCAACTGTAATTACGCAGAGCAATACAACCGCCCATCTGAAACGCATCGACAGCTTCAAGAGAAAGGTATAGGTTCGATCGATCCGGCTATAAAGCCAGCCAGCCTTCGAATCATGGCCGTGTTCAGATGCGTGTGTATCAGCATGTAGCGACTCGCTTTCGTGATCGGCCCCCTCGTCAAACACAGACGCGGGCTTGGGATCCGCCGGAGGAGCCTCGTCCTCGGGACGCCTGATCCAGCGGGCCGCAAGCATCGGCGTCAACGTGAACGACACGATTAGCGAAACGGCAATTGCGGCGGCAGCCGTCAAACCAAACGACGACATAAAACGCCCGACGATGCCAGTCATAAAGCCGACCGGAATGAACACCGCGAGCAATGATAATGTCGTTGCCAAAACCGGAAGCCCGATCTCACGCGTGCCCTCAATCGCCGCTTGAAACGGATCCATTCCCTTTTCTTCGACGAATCGATAAATGTTCTCGAGCACGACTATCGCGTCGTCAATCACGATTCCAACCATCAGCGTTAACGCCAACATTGTCATCTGATTGAGCGAATAACCTAACGCGGCTATTATTGCAAATGACGCAATAATCGAGACCGGGATGGCCAATGCCGCAATAAAAGTCGTCCGGAAATTCCAAAGGAACAGAAAAACAATTATCGCGGCAAAGAGACCACCTAGAATGAGATGTTCCTCGATCGCGTTGAGTGAATTCTGAATAAATTCTGATTGATCGCGGATGACCGCTACCTTCACATTCGAAGGAAGATTCGGCACGATCTGCTGCATCCGCTCTTTCACATTCTTGATCACGTCGATCGTGTTCGATCCGGACTGCTTACGGATACCGAGCGATACAGATTGAGTTCCGTCGAGCGATGCGGCCATTTGCGGGTCGGCGCCGCCTTCATCGACGCGTCCGATGTCTTTTATCTGGATCGGAAAGCCGTTCTTGGTCGCGACGACGATGTCATTGAATTGCGACACCTCGGTCAGCTTGCTCATGGTGCGCAGGCCGAGGGTTTTTGAGCCTTCGATCAAGCTTCCGCCCGGCAGTTCCTGATTTTGGGAACGGATCGCGGCTGAGACGTCTGTGACGGAAAGGCCGTAGGCTCGAAGCCGGTCCGGATTTACAAAGATCTTGATCTGCCGCTGGCGCGAGCCTTGGAGAAACACCTCGGCGACGCCGTCGGTCGAGGCGAGACGGTCCTGAATGAGGTTTTCTGCCATCGTGCTTAGCTCGATGACGTTCATCGGAGCACTGATGACGTATTGCAGGATCGGCTGCGAATCAGGATCGGCCTTTTGCGCGACTGGCGGATCGGCCGTTTCGGGCAGGCGGTTAATTACGGTGCTGAGTTTCTGCTGAATTTCCTGGAATGCGACGTCGGGGTCTTTTTCGAGGTTGAAGGTGAGCGTTACGTTCGAGCTTCCCCGCGATGAACTCGATCGCATTTCCTCGACACCGGGAACGGTGTTAAGGGCGCCTTCGATAATGTCGGTGATCTCCGATTCGATCTCTTCCGGGGCGGCTCCGGGATTGGACGTACGCACCGAAACCGTGGGCAGGTCGATCTTGGGAAATCTGTCAACGCCGAGCGTAAAAAAGCTGAACGCTCCCACGACCGTCAAAAACAGGACGATCACGGTCGCAAACACCGGACGATGAACACAAATTTCAGCTAACCATTGCATAAACTAAATCCAAAGTCCTGAGTCCCAAGTTCAATGTCATTTAGACGGCGACTTTCGCTCCTTCATAGAGCTGTTCAAGATTGCTCGTGGCAACCGTTTCATCGGCTTTCAGGCCATCTAGGACCTGCACCGATTCGCCTTCTTCGGTGCCGAGTTGCACGACACGGAGTTTCGCGATGCCGTCGACGATCACGAATGCCCTGAACGACTGCGTGCTGAGATCGTTATACACGCCGGATCTCGATACGAATACGCCGGTGCTGCCGCCTTCTTTGGTGATGCGGGCGGTCGCGAACATACCGGCCCGCAACGCATTGTCGCCGTTCTCGATCGAGGCTTCGACGATCGCCGAACGTGACGTGGCTTCGATCAGCGGATTGACCGAGATCACGACGCCGGAGAATCTTCTGTCCTTATAGGCATCTACCTGGACCGAAACGCTGCGGCCAATGACGACGGCGGGAATATCGGCTTCGGCGATCTGCATTTGGATCTTCATCGGGTTCGAACGCAGTATCGTTGCGATAATATCGGCGGACGAGACGAATTCGCCGACCGCGACCGGCCTGTTGCTGACCACGCCGGCGAACGGAGCTCGCACAACCGTATCGGCGAGTTCCTGCTTGGCCGTTTCGACCTGTGTCCTGGCCGCGTCCAGACTGGCATTCGCACTTGCGATGGCCTGATTGTTTTGACGTGCGGTGTTTACCTGAGCGTCCAGTAATTCTTTTGCGCTATTTGCACGCGCACGGGCCGTGTCGCGGGCAGTGCGAAACTGCTCGTAGGTTATCATCGCGACATCGCCTGTTTCGACCAGTTCGCGGTAACGCTTTTCGTTCGCTTCTGCCTGACGAAGCTCCGCAAGAGCCTGCTGATAATTTGCGTTTGCCGACCTTACTTCCGGTATCGCCGATGCGCTGAACGAGCCGCCCGGACCTAATCCGAGTTTAGCCTCGGCCTGCCGCACAGCGGCTATCGCCTGCTTCACACCTGCCTCGGCTGTAGCAAGTGTCCGTCGCGCATCGCTGTCGTCGATTTTTGCGATCACTACGCCTTGCGAGACGACATCGCCAACATCTACCGACACGTTCGCGATCTTACCGGCAACCTTCGGCGCGACATTTGACGTTTCATCGGCAACAAGCGAACCTGTCGTCTGTATCACGGCGGGAACGGCACGCGATTCGGTTTTCGCGGTCGTCACGGCAATAGTTGCATCGGCGGCTGCGGCGTTAGAATTGTTATCGGGCCGCCCGTTGGCGGATCGCCCCGTTCCACAGGCACCGATTAAAAGCGCTAGTATTATTGCTGATGAAACTATTACCGCCGGCCTCGAACCGGAATTGAATGATCGATCCATATAATCTTTTGTTAGAGGTAGATTCTATAACACGGGTTCGGTTCAAATGCCTACAATTGTGTAAAGTTTTGTAAATGATATAGTTAGAATTACGCTATATAACGACAAAAGGTTTTTGAGGCCGGATCTAAAGTAACCGGATCGAAGGAGAGATTATGATCGAAGAAATTTCAGCGACCGATCTGAAAAAGAAAATGGACGAAGGCGATGTTCAGCTAATTGACGTTCGCCAGCCCGATGAATTTGCGTTCGCGAAAATAGAAGGAGCGAAGCTGATCCCGCTCGGCGACATCCTGAAAAGAATGGATGAGCTAGACCCCGCAAAGGAAACGATACTTCAATGCAAAATGGGCGGCAGAAGCGCCAAGGCGATCGAGCTTTTGCGTTCCGCTGGCTACACCGGCGAACTAAAAAATCTAAAAGGCGGCATCACCGCATGGTCCAACGAGGTCGATGAAAAGATCCCCAAATATTGAGACACCCGCGTCACAAAAGTGCCCAGTAGCCTTTCCGGTTTTTGTGACTTTATTTTCCTCTTTCGTGTATTTCGTGGATATTTCTTAAGATTTTTTCCACGAAATACACGAAATAGATCAAAAAGAAATCAAACCACCCGGAAATAACTAACCACACGGAAACCACAAAAACAGACCTCAGACAGCTTTTTTTGGTGTGTAATATTTACACACCAATTTCTCAACCCGCCTGAACACCGCTTTGGCACAAAAATTGCCAAAAAAATTCTGTGATGCCGGCAACGGCAACACCACCGGAAATTGCAGAAATCCGCAAAAACGTCCTCAATTCTTGTAACTTCAGTCAATATAACTTCACAGCGACGACCGCAATATCGCACATCGCCGCAAACCCGCGAGCGTTGCGATCTTGAAATGCAGAAGCCGACCATGAGGGAGGGCGAAACGCATAACGCATTGAATGTTCCGCCCTTGCTCACGCGCGGGCTTCTGCATTTCGTACCGAGGAACAACGAATTCTTTTACTTGAACATCTGTTGCATCTATGATACATTTATTCACTGAGGAGATAAAAAATATCATGATCAAACATTGGACAGTTTTTGAAGGGGCGCCGAATGCTGTGAAGCATGAGAATCTGCGTGTGACGTTGGGGACGAACAGGACGATAAATCTGAACCGCGTGGCTTATGAGGCGTTGGGCAAACCGATCGCCGTCGAGCTTCGATTCGATCAGAATCTGCTGCGGATCGGGCTCAGGGCAACGAGCCCCGAATTGCCGAACGCATTTCCGCTGCGCCCAAAATCCGCCTCGCAGCAACGCTGGATCGCCGCCGGAGCATTCCTAACCCATTTCGGCATCGACAACGATGTCTCCATTGCCTTCGACAAACCCGGCATCGACGTGGACGGCATATTAATTCTAGACATGAAAAAAACAACCATCATCGGCCGCGGCTCACGGTAAGAATTGTGTTCCGGATTTAGCCGGTGTTACCGGCGACAGCATAGAGGCCCCGGCGTGAGCCGGGGTTGAGGCGTGAGCGCCGTCGTAATCCGAATTGGTTTTCAGCCGGTGTAACCGGCGACAGCATAAAGGCCCGTGCGTGAGCACGGGTAAACGGCCACATGCTAACCAATTCCCAAAGCCCGCGTAGCGGGCGACAGCTCGTCATTTTCCAAATCCGCAATTTTAAGGTATAAAATTCCAAATAAAAAAATGCCAAAATCCTACACAAATCTCATTTACCATATCGTTTTCGCAACCAAGGATCGTCGCCCGACGATCACGGCGAATCGTAAGGAACGTTTGTACGAATATATCGGCGGCATCATACGCGGCACGGGCGGAATATTGTTGGCGATAAACGGCATTGAGAATCACGTCCATTTGCTGGCGAGGTTGCGGCCTGACCGGGCGGTGTCCGATGTGCTGCGCGACCTCAAAGCAAATTCGTCGGGTTGGATGCACGATGTATTTCCCGACGCTGCGGATTTTTCGTGGCAGCGTGGATACGGGGCGTTCACGGTGAGCGAATCGCAGATCGATGGCATACGGAAATATATTGCGGATCAGGAGATCCACCATTCGACGCGCGGTTTTGAGGACGAATTTATGGGATTGCTGAGGAAGAATGGTGTTGATTTTGATCCGAAATATTTGTGGACGTAATGCGCTGTCGCCCGCTACGCGGGCTTTGGAATTTTTGGGTGGGCACGGCATTTACCCCGGCTCACGCCGGGGCCTCTATGCTTTCGCCGGTTACACCGGCTAAGAAACGCCGCCTACGGCGGACTAAGAAGCGACCGATCAAATGAGGGCTTTGGAGAGGCGGGTTATTTGCATTCCTTCTACGGCTTTGGTGCGGCAGGCCATGACGGGTTTTTCTTTTTCGCCGTTTTTTATCCAGACCTGGCAGTTGATGCAGTTGCCGTTCCAGCAGAGGTCGCCGGATGAGATGTTTTCGTTATCCAAAAACTGGAGGCATCGCAGGATGGAGTTATTTTCCGGGACCTCGACATTGCGGCCGCATATGTTTACGTCGATCAGACGTTCGTAAGGTTCCAGAATGTCGGTGAAATTCATAACGCTGAGATTATTTTGCGCATTTGCCGGTTCTTAGTCCAATACGGCCGGTTCGGAATCGGCTGCTTTTTTACGTTTGTTCCTGCTAAGATCGACATTATGGCAATGGTCATCTACACAAAGTCGCATTGTCCGTACTGCGAAAAAGCGATCGATCATTACAAGGCTAATAGCATTCCTTTTGTCGAATATGATGCCCAAAACGACAAAGACCGGCAGGAAGAAATGCTCAAATTTACCAACGGCGACACGGTCGTGCCCGCATTTGTCGAAGACGGCGTATATAAAGGTTCCGGCTGGGGCGAACCGCCGCGCGGCTGCACTATTATTCCGGACGCGAATCCGTTATAAAAAATAAATCGAACTAATTCTTGGATTTGCGCTAGTTTGGGAATAGACTATTTGCTTACTTTGGATTAGCCTTATCACTTATCGCATTTTTGTTGCGTATTTGGCTTCCGCTTCCCTATGATCGGTTCGCAGATCAATCAATACAAGATCCTGGAAAAGATCGGCTCGGGTGGGCAGGGAACGGTATACAAGGCTCTCGACACCAAGCTCAACCGTACCGCCGTCGTTAAGGTGCTTCCGCCTGAATTAACCGCAAAGCATGCAAATTTCAAGCGTTTCGAGCGCGAGGCACAGCTTTGTTCGCAGCTCGATCATCCGAATATCTGCACGATCTACGATTTTAACGAAGCCAACGGCGTCTTCTATATCGCGATGCAGTGGGTCGATGGCAAGAATGTGCGGCAGCTTGTCAGCGGCCGTCCGCTGGAATTAAAGAGCGCACTTTCGATCGGCATTCAGGTGACCGACGCTCTCGCCTACGCACATTCGAAAAACATCATTCACCGCGACGTTAAGGCCGGAAATATAATGGTCACCGAAAGCGGTCAGGTAAAGATACTGGATTTTGGCCTGGCAAAGTTGCTGGAAGACGACCAGGCCGACCAGAATAAAGGACTCGACCGAACGGAAATAACCGAACTCGGCATTCCATACGGCACGGCGACGTACGCCGCTCCGGAACAGGCGAAAGGCGAGCGTGCGGACGAGCGATCAGACATTTTTTCGACCGGTGTTCTGCTTTACGAAATGCTGACCGGGATTTGGGCGTTTCAGGGAAAGACCGTCATCGACGTTAGGCATCAGGTGCTTTACGGCACGCCGAAACCGCTTGCCGATATGCGGAAAGGTCCGGTTCCGCCGCAGCTTCAGGCGATAGTCGATAAGGCCCTGCAAAAGGAACCTAAGAACCGCTATCAAAAGATCTCGAAAATGCGTGACGAACTTCGGGCTGTATTGACTGAGATCGCGGGTGCTCCGCTAATGGCGGGTGATGTCGTCGCCCCGTCTTACGCCGACGGAAACGTCATAAAACGAGCTCTGAATTGGTTCACCGGAAAATCGACGCCAGAGATGTCTTCGTCCAGAAGCACGCCGTCCGTTTCCAATACGCCGTCGTCCATTCCTGAACTCAGCCTGACCGCGACCGGACAAGAGAAAAAGAGCGTAGCGATATTGCCGTTCAAAAATCTCGGCCAGGACCCGGCGTCGAACTTTTACGAGTTTGCGCTTGCCGATGCCGTTATCACCGAACTGGCGCAACTGCGTTCGCTCGTCGTGCGGCCGAGTTCCGTCATTGCAAAATATCAGGGCCTAGATGTCGATCCGCGTGAGGCCGGACGCGAACAGCGTGTTCACGCGGTGTTGTCGGCAGGTTTTTTAAGAGGCGGCGACAAGATCCGCGTTACGGCGCAGCTGTTGGATGTGGCAAGCGGCGAAATACTCTGGAGCGACCGCATCGACGCGGAAGGCAAGGACATTTTGTCGTTACAGGACGGCATTGCCCAGCGCATTCTCGAAGGATTAAGGCTCGAGCTTTCCGATAAGGAAGCCGAAAAACTGGGCCGCCGAATGACCGAGAATCACGAGGCCTGGGAAGAATATCTTCGCGGCCGCGACAATTTTGGACGATTCATTTTCCGGACGCTCGCCACCGAAGACTGCGACGCCGCGATGGCGAATTTCAAAAAAGCGATCGAGCTTGACCCGCATTTTGCCCTGGCGTACAGCGGCCTCGGAGCGTGCTACGCCAACCGCGTTTTTAAGGGCTTGGGAGAAGCGGAAGATTACACCTACGCCGAAACCGCATTCAGCAAAGCGTTCTTTTACGATCCGAACGTCGTCGAGGCCCGCGTGCTGATGGTGATGATCTATCTAGCCCGCGGCGAAAAGAAAAAAGCGCATTCCGAGATCGATCTGCTGCAGAAGCAGTTCCCGAACGAAGCTCCGCTTTATTTTGTAAAGGGTATCGTACACCGGCTCGACGGCGAATACGACGAATCGCTGAAGGCATTCGAAAAGCTTTCGCGGCTCGATCCGGCCGCACGGGCTATCTCTGCTTATAACAGCGCCCGGATATTCATTTACAAACGTGATTACGAAAAGGCGATCGAATACATAGAGCGCGGCGAAAAGGCCGAGCCGAACCATCCGATGCTGAAGATATTCCGCTCGGCGGTCTATTACTATCGCGGCGACAAGGAAATGGCGATCGAGCTGATGCAAAAGGTGCTCGATGAGCATCCCGACATGGACGGCATCAAACCGCTCTACGCCGTTTATCTCGCCGGATCTGACCGCAGCGACGACGCCCGTGCCCAGCTTACCGACGAAGCGTTAAGCCTCTCGCGTGCAGATCACGATATGGCATATTGGGTCGCGTCCACGTTTGCACTTTTAGGTGAAAAAGAGCTTGCGATCAAATGGCTCGGGCGGGCGATACGCCTCGGCAATGAGAATAAGCCGCATTTCCTCCACGACAAGAGCCTCGATTCCCTACGCGACGATCCGCGTTTCGACGAATTGATGGAAAAGATCGGGACCGAAACTTAAAAAAAAAAGAGGCTGTCTGAAAAGACGGCCTCTTTTTTACGAATCTAATTGAAAGACTAAACCGTAACGGCTTCGCTTTGCAGCGAGATCATCTCTCGTACTTTTCTTTTTAGGGATTTCTCGAAATGTCGGGCTTCGTTCACGCCTTCGAATGATAACGCCTGCAGGTTTGCTTCGATGCGTTTGCGGTAATCGGACACGAGCGAATCGGAAACACCGAGCATTTCAGCTACTTCCAACTGCGTTCCGCCATCCGAAACCAAATAACAATGCCAAAGAACGGCGACCATTCGATCGTATTGTTTTACCTTGCCGCGGACCGATTTATTAAGGCTGACCATAAAACGGTCGACCGAATTAGCGGCTGCTTCCTCGGCTTCCTGGCGAAGGAAATCTTGCTCGGGCGTCTCGCGGTGATCAGGAATTTCGTAGCTGACGCGTTCGTCGTCGTCGCTGTCGCCCGAACCGCCGACCGGTACGAGGTGAATATCCATTATCGGCAGACGCGACATCACGAACGACCGAAGGCTGCGCACATCTACCGGCGAATCGATCGCCTTGAATACGCGGATGATAAGTTTTTCAAGCTCGACATTGCTGATCACGATCTGCGAATCGCCGGTGCAGCCGACCATTCGCGTGTCGCGGCTCTGAAATGAAACGGCCTTTACGCGTACGTCCATTTCCTGAACGTCGCGGCGCATCTTGTCTTCGCGCCAATCGGCAAGGCCGTAGAGGCGGTCGGCGAGGCGACGGTGGATCTCCGGATGGCCGATGTTGTCAAAGCGCTTGAAATTTTTTGTCGTTTGAATGAGTGTCGAGATGCGTCGGGCGAGGCGGTACGATTCCGGATAACGCTTACGCAGCTCAGCCGTAAGCATATTGGTCAGCTCGATCTGGCTGATCTCAGCCTCGACCTCCTGGTCCGTCATCCCCGTGTCGATGTAGTGTTGAAACCGCTCCTTGCTCAGCAACGCGACGAACAATTCCTGGGTTAGGTCGGTGTAGGCGTTATACTTGCCTTCTTCCACAAGAAAACCAGCCCGTTTCGAAGCTCTCACCAGCGGATGCGACGAAACGATACGATGCAGCTCTATCCAGATCTGATTTACGTCAGATACTTTTAGGCTTTCGTTCCATTTTCCAACCTTTATGTGTCGGGTTGGCATGGGCCGTGGCGGCCTTTCCTGCTGGTTAACTGGGGTCATAAAAAATGGCGGGATTTTTTTGTGAGATTTAATTATCGGCGGATTCTTAACTAATAAGGTGCGAAAACCGACGCGTGTACCATCAAGACCGGGTTAGGAATCGAAATGACCACGAAAAGTAATTTTAGTTATGTTAAGAGTGAATCCGTGAAACCGAAGACGCGCGGGGCCTTTCGATCTGTTGGAGGGCCGTGAGTTTCGAATTCCTCACTTCCGACAATTTAGATAGTAGCAAGATTCGCGGGTTTCGGCAATACTTTTTTCTGGACGACGCATGCTATTACGTCTATCCATAAACATCTGTATTCATTGCGGTTACAGTTTTGTTTGGAATCCATAAATAATTATAATAAGTCTTTGCCTTTCTTTTATTCGGCTGGATTTGGAAGATTGGCCCGATTACGGATTTACTCAAATTGTACAGTTAATATTAAATTGAGGTGCAGTTGCGCGGTTTTTGCTGTACGGCGCTATAATTTTTACAACAGAGATTTTTTCGAAATGGCTACTTTTCGCAAGCAGGAAGACTGCCCGACTTCCGAGGAATTGCTTTCCTATCAGTTGGGAGATCTGCCGTCGGCAGAGAGCAGAATTGTCGGCAGACATATGTCGGCCTGCGAATTCTGCTCCGCCGAGGTCGATTTTTATGAGCATTACCCTCAGTCTGAAGAAAGCGAAGCTGTATCGGAATCCGCCAAAATGCCCGAACCGCTCTTCGAACTTGCAGAGGCCCTCCTTAGTAAAAGGAATGAGCGGGCCTCTTTCGATAAACTTCTTCAGGAAGAAGAGGATGCCTCGTTTACCAACCGGTAAACCTCAAACGTCATCATCCCAACAATCCTCTGGCAAACGCTCGCGAACTGCATCTTTATTTAGTCCCGTCGCCTCGGTGTGGCCGATCGTGTTCGCAGAATCTATCTTGACCCGCAGAATCGCAGGCCGGACCCGTCTTCCTCGTACTCAGTTCACTTTGTCAGATTTTGGCATTAATCTAACCTCGCATTCTCTCATTTGATTCAAATCGCCATCGAACTCAATTAAACCCTTCTCAACTAAAACAGATACTCTTGTCGAAAAATAAAGGTCGTCGAGTCCAACGCGTTGTTTGTCATCAATTTGCATCATGGTCCTACCAACAACAAATGCGATCTTCCGCCAATTATTTGTAATGTTGGCCAAAAGTGTCCCGTCAATTTCTTTCTCGCTGATCATAGAGTGAAAGCCAATTTCAGAATACTGGGATCAGGCCTGCGATTTTGCGATATTGGTTCGGAATCGCAGGCCTGACCAGTCTTCTTATGACCCCGTCTTCTTATGGCGTTTTTTTATTAGACGAAAAGTATTGGAAAATCCGAGTCAGTATGTAGCCCAAGAAATACAAAAGGGAAGCATTGATCAAGCCGCCAAAAGCCACATACAGGTAAAGGAAAGGATCGTTTTCGTTTGATGTTATTCTCAAACTATCGAACAAAACTGCCATCAAAAAACTGCATGGCGCAGTTAGAATAAGCATCCCAAGTCCATCCATCGAATGGGGACGACGACTATTTACTTCGAGTATCGTATAAAAAATTAGCAGTATATAAATGCCTGCTAAGGACATCCCCAATTTAGATTTAAAAAATTCAGGCATTCAATAATCACCTCCACTAGTTGTAATGACATTTTTGCTTTGACGCATTGCCGCACAAAGTAAAAGCTGCAAATTTGGAAATATTTTTATTTACATCTCCAATCTCCAAAGTTTGAACATGGGTCGGGCGGCGGGGGAGAAAGCAGCAGTGTACACGCTACACATCCTGATTCTTCTTGTGCAGACTGATAAGCACCGCCGCCATATCTAGATACGCCTTGATAGTATCCATTTCCATAAAAAGTACATTCTGAGACTGAGCCGCCGCCGAGGAGGCAAGTACTCGTTACGTCTTGTCCCAATTGAGTGTCACACTGCCCTTTCGGCATCCCGCAAGTTGAATAACAACTGTCATGACTTTCGCAAGCCGGACTAATGCTATGGACAGGTGTAAAAGGTCCACCAATATGATCAGGGACGAGCCATTCAACAACAGGTGATGAGGCCGGGCCACATTCCGGCCTTTTTGGCGAATTCCGGACAGATTTCCAATACTCGTTTCCCCGTCTTTCGAGGTCTCTGTAATAGTCGGTGTCTCTATAAGCAATGTCCGCATCATCCAAACCTGTGGGATCTTTTCGATTAATTGACTTGTTTCCTACATATCCATACAGATTGATATCGCCGCCGTAAAACCCAATGGGATCTTCGGAAATAAATCTTCCCAGCTTAGGATCGTAGAAACGGGCGCGGTAGTACATTAGGCCGGTGAAGTCGTCGCATTCACGCCCGGTGAAGCCATAGCGGGTTGGGAGAGTACCGGTCTGGTTGCCGAAGGAATCGTAACTGGCGGATGAAGTGACCGCACCGGAAGCGTCGGCAAGGCCGTTTGTTGAGCCGAGGTGATCAGTTAGGAAATATTTTACGTCGGCTCCGTTTTTGAAACTGAGTTTGTTGTCGATGCCGGGGCCGTTTTGGTATCTGGTAATGCCTGCGTTTGCGTCGTCGTCCATTATTACGTCTAGGCCGTCGTAGATGAACTTTGTGTTTTCTCTATTGCCAACAAAGGAACGGCTCACCCGCCGGCCTAGGGCATCGTACTTGTAGCGGACACTTTGCTTCCGAGTCGAAGCCTGACCCAATCGATTCTCGTAGTCCCAGGTGTACCGCCAGAAATTCGAACCTTCGCTCTTTTGCACCATGTTGCCGTTCGGATCATAGCTTTGCGTCGATGTCTGTGTCGCGGTCAGCTTATTGAACGGCTGGTACGAATAAGTCGAACTCAAATGCGAGGCCGTCCGTTTGCCGACCGAATTAAACGTGTAGCTCTCATTGCCATTCGTAGCGTCGGTCACGGACGTAAGACGGTCTATATTGTCATACCCGATCACCCGCGAACGAGCCGGTTCGGTTATCTGCGCGATCTGATTCGCAGGGTTGTAGCCATATTGACGATCAAACAGCGTCGCTGAAGTGTTCACGTCCTTCAATCTGGTCAGGAGCGACATTCCATCGTATTCGTAGGTCGTGTTGACACCGTTCGGCAGAGCCTTTGAGATCAGCTTGTTCGCTATGTCGTAGCCGTATGTAAAGTTCTGACTGCCGTCATCGGTCAACGTCGTCACGTCAGGTAAAGATTGGGGTCAGGTCTGCAATCTTTGAATCGGAAAGCCTCTTTACTAAAGAAATATGCTGAAAGAATCGCAGATTTGCAGGTCTGACCCAGTCTTTCGGTCTTTCCTGTGCCGGTCTTTCTTCCTTGACCCCGGTCTTTCTTCCCGCGACTCTAATAGAGACTGTCCGTTCAACCGCAAACCGGTTCTTGGTTCCACTCACGACCGAGCAGAATACGTCCATTAGTCTTCTTGCTTCGTCTTAACCCATCCGCTCCCCAAGTTCCCCATTGCTTAAAGAAAAAAGCGACATTTTGGTCAAGACATTGGCTCTGCACATCAATTGCCCATTCCTGTTTCATAGGTCTGGCTTTAGGACCACTCTCGCCACCAACAATCACCCAATGGATGCCAGAAAGGTCTAAAATCCCAACATCGTTCAGCAATGGTTCGATAGACAGAAATCTCACGGTTGCATTTATTTCGCGCAGTACGTCAATTCGCTTCTTCTGATGTTTTGCTTCAACTGTAACACCCAACCAAACATTTTCCGGGACCGTACGACGCTGGAAATAGTCTTGTAGTACTGTCTCTCGCTTCGTCAGTATCTGATAGGTGTGCCAGGGCGTCCTCAGTATTGTATCGAAAACACGGTCAAGAAACTCAAACGGCATCTCCTCATGGAAAAGATCACTCATCGAATTAACAAAGAACTTGGTGGGTTTTTTGATACGCAGCGGAGCTTCAACGCGCGATGGTATCAGTTTAAATTTGAATCCATCCTCATAACCCGGAGTTCCCATAGCCGGGAGTCGCTTCGCCATTACCTCTGCGTAGCAATTCAGACAGCCGGCTGAAATTTTGTCACAGCCGATCGACGGATTCCAAGTAGCCTCTGTCCACTCTATTTTAGAATTATTCATGAGCGTTTTAAGGTAAATTTCACACGAGGAGTGTCTTGTCTATACGAACGCCAATTCAAGTAAAAACTCCCTTTTCGAGCCGGTCTGTCATCGTGCAAATCAGCCACGTCGATAAGCTCCTGATCTTGCCAATGTTTAAGCACCTGATTCCCATGCCGCGGCAAGAATTCCCATTCAAGAATTTGCACATACAATTCTCGATTAGTCCGAGGATTGTGCAGGAAATCTCTTAATAGCCGCTCCAACTTGGCATAGTTTGCTTCTTGCGCAAGCATCTTGGCCTCAGCCTCAAATAGAGAAAACCTCGGACTAATATCGGGCTGGCTGAAACCGCGCCCTTCATCCTCGTCCATTTGCCACTTTACTTCCAATATCTTTTCGTAACCATAGATATGTGGACTAATGAAAAACACCGCATAACGGTTACTCGTGTCGCGTTCGATCACAAACGAAGTTGAATAATACCGACCAAATTTCAAAGCTTCCCGCGTCCCATGAATATACTTTTCTATCGGCAACGACGAAGTATGAATAGGGTGCGAAGGCGGAAAGAACGAAGAAAAAAATTTTTTCAAGGGGAGATAAAGTGCTTCGTCGCTATCAATGGCTTTAGCGGTGAACCGCTACATATACGAAATCGGCAGGAATAAAATGACCTCACTTCGGCCATTCTGCAAGAGGCGCTCAATTGCAGTCCGGTCAATCTCTTTATAGCCATAAGGATCAATAAAAATCAGGTTTCGACTATTATTTCCCTGTCGCTCTATAGTGTCGGCGATTGTTTTGAAATTAACCTCCGCCGACTCTGTTGTATAAGAACCAAAACAGTATTCGGCATTTTCTGCTTCAATGTATTCTTTTACGAGTTCAACCTTATCGCGGGCACTGTCGTTGACAAACAAATTAATCCCCACGGACGCGGAGTTTGGATATTCATTTCTGAACGAGCGTACTACATCAAAGGCGGCAATCGGACTACCTTTCTTTCCGTTGTCGTAAATCCCAGTACCGCAAAATACATCAAAGATGTTTATTTCAGCAAACCGCCCACTAAGTCCGATGATTCGGATGTACCTTTCAAGATACTTCCTGAAGAATTCAACTTTGGCCTCCGAATGAACCAACATCGTTATCTTTGCGTCTTTCCTTTTCATCAGTCGCACCCGGCCAAACGTATAATAGACCTATCAAATATAAAGACATTATAAACAATTTTGTCGCACAGATGCAACGACACCCCGCACTTAACTGCCGCAGATTTCGTCGATTGCTTCTTCGTATTTTTCATCGATGACTCCGCGCTTTATTTTTAGGGTTGGGGTCATTTCGCCTTTGTCGATGGAGAATTCGCGGGGCAGGAGATAGACGCGTTTGACGCGTTCGTAGTCGTTTAGTTCGCGGGTGAGATCGACGGCGTCGCGTTGGACACGTTTGATGACGTGCGGGTTTTCGCAAAGTTCTTCGCGTGTACCCTCGGCGGAAATTCCCTCGTCCTTTAATACTTCTTTTAATGCTTCCCAATCAGGCACGATGAGAGCACCGACCTGTTTGCGGCCCGAACCGACAACAACCGGCTGCGAGACCAACGGGCTTTGCTTCAGCAGACTCTCGACCTGCAGCGGTGCTACGTATTTTCCGTTCGACAGTTTGAACAGATCTTTGATCCGGTCGGTAACGTAAAAGTGGCCGTCCTTGTCTTCGTAACCGACATCGCCGGTGTGGTAAAAACCGTCTTCGTCGATGGCCTTTGCGGTTTCGTCGGGCTTGTTCAGATAGCCACGCATCACGTTCTTTCCGCGGATCAGGATCTCGCCGTCTTTTTCGGCGATCTTCATTTCAATGCCGTCAAAAGGCTTGCCGATAGAACCGACTTTGCTGTCGTCGGGCCGGTTGGCGCAAGTCACGCATGCCTCGGTCATTCCGTAGCCTTGCAGGATCGGAATGCCGGCCGCCCAAAATGCATACGACAATTTCTTTGACAGCGGAGCACCGCCCGAAACAAAGAACCGCAAACTGCCGCCTACGCCGTCACGCCATTTTGAAAAGACCAGACGGCTGGCCAGCGCATGTTTTGCGGCCAAAACTGCCGGCACGGATTCGTGGTTATCCTTCGCGTTCCAATAATCCTGCCCGACCTGCAGCGACCAATCGAAAAGCTTTGTCTTGTATCCGCCCGCCGCTTTCCCCTTCTTAACTATCTTGTGATAGACCTGCTCGAACAGACGCGGGACCGCCGTCATTATCGTCGGCTTTACATCCTGCAGGTGCGACGCAAGCTGATCGAACGCGGCACAGTAATGTATCGACACGCCGTTAGAACAAAGCACGTAAAAAACCGTGCGTTCGAAAATATGCGACAGCGGCAGAACTGCCAGCGAACGGTCGGTCGATCTGATCGGCAGGCCGCCGGATATCGCGATGACGTTCGAGACGAAATTTTCGTGCGTCAGCATCACGCCTTTCGGTTCGCCGGTCGTGCCGGATGTGTAAATTATCGTGGCAAGATCGTCAGTATTTAGTTCGGCAAGCAGTTTGTCAAAATCGATGCTGTCTCCGGCGTCCACGCCCTGCTGCTCGACCTCTGCCAGCGTTATCGACCGGTTATCGCTCTCGGGCTTGGCGTCCGCATCGAAAAAGACAAGCTTCTCGATCCGCTCGACGCTCTGTATCGCCTGCTCGGCATGCTTCAGCAATTTCTTGCCAGAAATGAACAGCATCTTCGCACCGGAATCTTCCAATATGTATCGAATTTGTTCGACGGCCTGCGTCGTATAGATCGGCACGTTCACCGCACGCAGGCTCAGGATCGCAAGGTCGGTCAGCGACCATTCCGGCCGGTTCTCCGAAATGATCGCAATGCGGTCGCCCGCCTTTACGCCCAACTGCGACAGCCCAAGAGCGATCCGCCTTATCTTCTCGATCACCTCGGTACCCGACAGATAATTCCAGACATCATCCACCTTGAACGCCAAAGCATCCTTCTTATTGTTCCGCCGAAACGATTCAATACAAAAATGCGGTATCGTCTGCGGTATCCGGTCAAACCCTGCCAAGTTTTCAGCGATCATTTTTCTCTTTGCGTGAGAAGAGCGGAAATTATGAACCTATAAGCAATCTCAATATTTTCGCAGACCCAGCGGTTCTAGTCCAACCCAGAGTTTTCGACGTAACCGCATTGCTTCTTTAAGACCATTTTCGATCTCCAACATTTGCCGGGCAGTTCACGGTCGGTTCGCGAAGGACTTGATTCACCGATGTTGAAAAAAAGCAGCCTGATTCGCCTTGCGTTTTTGGGGCGGAAAGGGTTTAATTGTGGATTGCCTTCACAGACCACCCCAGTCTGCCGAAACGGCAAAGTTAATTCAGCCGAAAGGAGGTGATGCGACAAATGGCTTCTATTCATGTAAATGCGAACGAATCGATCGAGAGTGCACTGCGACGATTTAAGAGAAAGGTAATTTCTGAAGAGATCATCAAAGACCTCAAGAAACACGCACACTTCATTCCGCCCGGCCAAAAGGCCAAGCTGAAATCGGCAAACGCCCGCAAGCGTAACCGCCGTCGTTTCCGCCAACAGCGGCCGACAACACCCTCACCCCAGAGCGGCGGCCGATAAAAAGGCAAGTAAATTTAATATTGTCCACATTCCAAAGAGGCTGTCCGAAAAGACGGCCTCTTTTGTTATTGGTGTAAACATCGGTTCGAACCGTTCTTCTTTCCGTATTTTTCTGTGTGTTTCCGTGATTTCTGTGGTTATTTCCGAATGCGGAAACCACAGAAATCACGGACTGCACGGAAAAAACACGGAACAAAAGCCTCGATCACTATCCAAGAGAGATCATCCACGAAAGAGGAAAAAGACACGAACCACAGAAAAAGATGAACATGACTGAACAAAATCTGAAAGGGGAAAGTTGTTTGCGTTCATTGATGAACCTATACTCTAGGTTTTACTTGCAGAAGCAGCACTACTAAATGAGTTCGGATAAACCAAGAATATTAATTACAAACGACGACGGCTATCATTCTGAGGGGATCGAGGCGTTAGAGGCGGCGATGCGGCAGGTGGGCGATGTTTATGTTGTGGCACCGGCGTCTGAAATGAGCGGGGCCTCACACAGCCTGACGCTGTCGCGGCCGTTGAGGATAAGGCAGATCGACGAACGGCATTGGACCGTGGACGGTACGCCGACCGACTGCGTGACGCTCGCCATAAACCAAATATTACTGCCGGACCTTAAGCCCGACATCTGCGTTTCGGGTATAAATCACGGAGCGAATCTGGGCGACGACGCTTCGTATTCGGGTACGGTCGCCGGTGCATTGGAAGCAACGATATTGGGCGTTCCGGGCGTTGCGTTCAGCCTGGTGGCAAACCGCAGCCACGATTTTACAGAATCCGCGATCGTCGCAAAACAGGTCGTCGCAAAAGCGTTGGCGGAAGGCTTGCCGGAGTTTACGCTATTGAATGTGAACGTGCCGAAAGGTGTTCCGAAAGGCCTGCGTATAACAAAGCAGGGATTCAAATCCGCACGGCCGGTAATAAGCGAACACATCGATCCGCGAGGTAAACCCTATTACTGGATCGGCGAGGTCCGCGACGGTTTTAGAGCAGAGGGCGGCACGGATTTTGAAGCGATCGAGGAAGGATTTATCTCCGTCACGCCGATGCGAGCCGACCTGACGAACTACGCTGTGTTGGAGAGTTTGAAGAGTTGGGAGAGATAGTTTTTGATTTGCTTCGTGTGATTCGTGGATGAAGTCCGGGAAGATTCATCCACGAATCACACGAAAAACACGAAAAGGAATTAGTGAACATCATTGCTTCGAAATCAGGTTCCTCCGATGGTTTTGAAATACCTCGCGGCCGGATGGTCGAGCATCTGCGAACTCATTATAAGATCGCCGATGAAAGCGTGCTCTCCGCAATGAACACGGTGCCGAGACATCTGTTCGTGCCGGAAGCTTTGCGGGCACAGGCGTACAAGGACAATGCCGTTCCGCTCGCCGCCGGACAGACCGTTTCGCAGCCCTTCATCGTCGCGAGAATGTCGGAACTGCTCGAACTAAAAGGCCGCGAACGTGTTCTGGAGATAGGTTCGGGTTCGGGCTATCAAACGGCTGTGCTGGCGTTGATCGCGAGAAAGGTCTTTGCCATCGAACGCATCGCACCGATCGCAAGTGATGCAAAAACGCGTTTGATGAACCTCGGCTATCGTAATATTTCTTATCGCACGGCTGACGGCACGACAGGCTGGGAAGTTTATGCTCCGTTCGACGCGATGCTGGTCGCAGCCGGTGGCCCGATCATCCCCGAACCGCTTGTACAGCAGCTCGAGATCGGCGGACGAATGGTCATCCCGATCGGAAAGGATCAAAAGACGCAGACCCTCATTCGCGTAACGCGTACAGAGACGGCTTACACGACGGAAGACTGCGGCCCGTGTGCATTCGTGCCGCTGATCGGCCAGCATGGTTGGTCTCAAAAATAATTTATGGAATGGATCTGGGAAATTATTCACTACCTAAACCCTAAGGTTTTGATCGACACACTGCTGGGGATATTTGGCAACTGGGTATATGTGGCACTGTGGTTCGTGGTGTTTGCTGAGACGGGGCTGGCGGTCGGTTTCTTTTTGCCGGGCGATTCCCTGCTGGTCGTCTCGGGGCTGTTTGCGGCGGCGGGAAAGCTGAATATATGGCTTGTGCTGTTGGCGTTTTTTCTTGGCTCGGTGATCGGCGACAGCACCGGTTATTGGACCGGCCGTGCGATGGGCAAGACGCTTTTCAATCGTGAAGACTCGTTCATATTCAAGCCGAGTCGTGTCGAAAAAGCACACGCTTTCTTTGAGAAATACGGCGTGAAAACCGTGATATTAGCACGCTTCGTTCCGATCGTGCGGACGTTTGCACCTATCGTGATCGGTGCGGCGGAGATGCCTTATAAGACGTTTCTAACATTCAGCATTATCGGCGGCCTACTGTGGATCAACAGCATGGTGCTGGCGGGATATTTTCTTGGCGGCGTGATAGAAAGTGCGTTGGGAATAAAGCTGGAAGATCATATCGAAAAGGTCGTTATTGTCGTCGTGCTGATCTCGCTGATCCCGCCGATGATCGAGTTTTTGAAGCACCGGTATGGGAAGAAACCGGAGGTGGTTGATAACGAGGTTTGACTTCGCCCAGGCGGTGACCTAAACTTCATCATTGACATGTCGGGGCGTAGCGCAGTCTGGTAGCGCGCACGGTTCGGGGCCGTGAGGCCGGAGGTTCGAATCCTCTCGCCCCGACCATTAAGAAATAAAAGGAGTAGATATGAATAGAATTCATGTTTGCTCTTTTTTATTTGGATGTTCCAGCCTACTCTATAAAGAATGAAATTTGCTTGGAACCCACGAAAGGCTGCATCTAATTTCAAGAAACACGGGGTTTCCTTTGAGGAAGCCGCAACCGTCTTCGGCGATCCGCTTTCCGACACTTTTAATGATCCGGACCATTCGCAAAACGAGTCCAGATTCGTGATCATAGGGCGGTCGAGAAATGATAGACTATTATTTGTTTCGCACTCCGATGATGGGGAAACGGTTAGAATAATCAGTGTCAGGCCACTTACGCGGGCCGAGGTTCAGCAGTATGAAGAAGGAATCTAAAACCGACGAACTTAAAAAGGAATATGACCTTTCTAAACTTACCGGACGGGTTCGCGGTAAGTACACTGGTCGATACAATGCCGGCACCAATCTGGTCCTGCTGGATGATGACGTCGCGGTCGCATTTCCCACGCCAAAGGCGGTTAACGATGGGCTTCGGGATCTTATGCGAAACCGGCAGAATACATCTCGAATTCTAAAATAAAAATTTAGAGATCGTTGCCGATATCGATCTGCATCACGAGATTAATTCCATACGAATCGCCGTAAGGAAACTGGAGTGTGCCGGTCTGTCGAAATCCGCGTTTTGCGTAGAATTTTTGAGCCCGCTTGTTTTCTTCCCAGACGCCGAGCCAGAAAGTGTCCTTGGCTAGTTTGCGGGCCTCAGCGATGCAGTGTTCCAATAAGTGCTCGCCAACGCCGGTTCCGTAAACACGTTCCAGAATATAAATACGCTGAAGTTCGATAGCGTTCTTGCTTTCGACCGATACATGTATCTCTGCGTCGCGGAGCTTTGCATAGCCGACCGCGTCTTTGCCTCGAAAGGCCATAAAGAAAGCAAATCGGGGATCGGCCAGCTCGGCCTTGATCTGTGTGAGATTGAACGACGACTCGATATATTCGGCGAGATCGTGTGGATCGTCCTGTTCGAAATACGCCTCGTAAAACGTGGTCGCGGCAAGAACGGAGATCAGAACTGCATCGGCACTCACGGCCTTTCTGACCAAAAGATCTATAGATTTTAATTGCGGATCAGGCGACATCGATCTGATAGGTAGCGACGCTGGTCGGCGTTTCGTAGCAGCGGACCTTATACACCTTTACGCGTTCGTCACCGACGCGGCCGTTGAGGTATTCGACAAAATATCGGGCGATGTTTTCGGCGGACGGATTCAGCTCCTCATCAAAAGGCGGAAGTTCGTTCAAATTCCGGTGATCGAGATATTTCACTATCTCGTCCGCAGCCTTTTTCAGATCGCCAAAATCGATCAGCAGGCCGATATTGTTAAGCTCCTCGCCACGGGCAAATATCTCTATCTTGTAATTGTGCCCGTGCAAATTCTCACACTTCCCTTTATACCCGCGCAGCTGGTGTGCGGATGAAAAATTGCGTTCGATCATTACTTCAAAAAACGATGCCATAGGCTTTGAATTATAGAACAACCATGCTCGTTACAACATTTTCCCCGATCATTTCTGCTCTAACACGAAATGTTTTTTTTCGCTGCAATATAACATAAACCCAATGCTTGCATAACTTTTTCTGGAATAACGCAAACTTTTGTCGTTTATAGTCAAATTTTTGTTGTAATGAAATGCGATTTAATGCATACTCTGCCCCGAACACCCATTCAACATAAAAGAATAAGTTGATTTTACTCCCAGCAACTCGTTCTTGCTGTCTTGTTGATTACTAAAAAAATTTAAGTCTTAAGATCAGGAGATCACTAGAATGCCCACTTCCTTAGCATCGCTCCGCGACTTTTTTACGCGCAACCTTCGTCCATTCACTTCCATTAAAGGAAATATGAAAAAAACCAGCATCTTAGCCGGTTTACTCTTTCTATTTATAATGGTTTCGACCGCATCGGCCCAACCGGTCGTTTACAACGCTATCCCGAATACGCTTGCGCCCAACTACGCAAGTCTCGGCTTTCAAGCCACGCAAACCGCTGAGTTTGGCGATTTCGTCCATCTCGGCGGCTCTAGCCGGAGCCTCGGAACAGTCTCGTTCACAATGAGCAACTGGGCATTGCAGAGTACGCCGGCGAATGTAGCCTACTGTGCCGCAAATCCCACATTGTGCAATCCGGCAGGGTTTTATCACCCATTCACCGTATCCATCTATAACATAGGTACCGGCGTTCCCGGCGTTCGCCAAAAAGGCACGGCCGTTACGCAAACGACGCAAATGAAGTTTGTGCCTTGGCGCCCAGCAGCTCATCCTGACTGTGGTACGGCATGGAAAGCACCCGACAATAATTGCTATAACGGATATGCCTTCAATCTGACGTTTGACATGAGCAGCCTTGGCGTTACGCTTCCGAACGATGTCGTTGTCGGAATTGCCTACAACACCCAAACCTGGGGAGCAGCCCCTCTGGGTGTCGATGGCCCATATAACTCTCTCAACGTAGCTCTTACAGGTACGCTGACAGCAGGTACTGACGATAACTCTGATAATGTTTTCTGGAATACCTCGACGGCTTCCAGTTATACCGATGGCGGTTTGGCCGGGGTCGGCATATTCCGTGAAGACTCGGTATGGGGTCCTACGTTTGGCACGATCCCGATCCGGATAAATACGGTCAATACCCTTCTCGTAAGGCCAAGCTTTCCACTGGACTGGATCGCATCGACCACTACGGGCGGAACCGTGGGTTTTGTTGTCGACCCGACCGCCCCCGCGGGGACTGGAGCTCTGAATCTGACAACCATTAATGATGTCGATTCGAGGGCCCGCTATACACGCAACGTAAATGTTCCGCTTTCCGACGTCTTCCAACTGAGCTATCACTCAAAGACTAATGCAGGTATCCCAGAAGCCGCTCCTTCATATTCGATCGGCGTGTACCTTGACGGTACGCCATCAAGCTTTACCAACTTTGTATTCGAACCCTATTGGTCGAATGGCGGTAACGCCGACCCTGCACCCATCGTCCCCGGAACGTGGCAGGAATGGGATGTCTATTCGAACACAAGTCTATGGGCAACCGCCAATGTCAACGTAAGCCCTTCGTGCCAGACGACCAATGGAATGGGCGGCCCGCCATTCTACAACCTTGCGGCAATGAAGGTGGCATGTCCGAACGCCATCGTCGTGAGCCACTCGGTTTACATGGGTTCCTCCAACCCAAATTGGAATACCTATGTCGATCTGGTTCGGTTTAACGGCACCACATGGGATTTCGAACCCGATCCGTCGGTCGTAGTAGTTGACGACGATGGCTTTGCAACCGCTGCTGACTGCGGAGCCGCAACTCCCGCCTCGCCAACGATACAAGGCGGCGTCGATGCCGCCGTACCCGGTCAGATCGTAAAAGTTTGCCCCGGTACTTATATCGAAGACGTTAATGTTAATAAGGCAAATTTGATCCTACATGGATCGGGGGCCTCATTGACGACTATCACGGGACCTTACGGTTCAGGCGGCGGCAACACGGTTACCGTCAGTGCCTCGGGCGTTACGGTCGATGGATTTACCATCACCCGCGAGGGCAACACCTTCGGGCAGTGGGCAGGCAATACGCACAATCAAGGTGTAAATGTAGCCGCAAGCTCCAATGTGGTCTTGCAGAATAACATCCTCACCGGAAACCGAAACGGCATATATGTCGGACAATCTTCCAACAACATAACGATCCGTCGAAACACGGTCGATTTTAATCGTACCGGAATTCATTTGGTCGATAACAACGGCGGGTTGATCGCTGAGAACTTCGTTCGAAACAACTGGACGATGGGTATTTTGTATCGCACGGAAGGCGGCCCGGCACCTGTGGCTCTGACCGTGATCGGCAATCACATTGCCGGCAACTGGTATAGCGAGATCGAATTCCGCGAACCGGCGACCGGTGGATTGTTGAATATGTCCGGCAACTATCTTGGCACTAACACCCCAAGCCGTGTTACGGCCCCGAGCGGCGAACCGGGTTATCTTGTCCAGATACCGGTCGCCTACGGCGGCTCCGCCTTACCACCGGCATCACATCCGACTATCGCCGGTGCTCAATCGGCACGCGTTGACTATTCGCCATATCTTGTTAACGGAACCGATACCGACGGAGCAACGCCCGGCTTTCAGGGTAGCTTTACCGCACTCGCCGTAAACACAGACAGCGTTCAAGCAAGCGGCTTGACGGGCAATATTCAGGATGGCATTGGCTATCTTGCTTCGGGCGGTTCGCTCAATATCCAGAGCGGTTCTTACAACGGCAATGTTACTGGCAGCGGAAAGTCAGTAAGCATTCTGCCGGGATTAAGCCCGGGCCAGATTACGATCAACGGAAGCCTGACACTGGATGGCAATGATGCACTTGGCATCGAAATCAACGGAACCGGTGCGGCACAATACGACAATCTGACCGTAAACGGAACCGTGACACTAGGCGGAGCAGCCTTGAACCTTTCAAGCGCATTCACTCCGGGAGCCGGAAACACTTTCACGATCGTTCAGAACGACGGATCGGATCCCGTTGTTGGCACCTTTGCAGGTTTATCCGAAGGATCTGTAATTACGATAGGCTTAACGCAGTTCACAATAAGCTATCAAGGCGGGACGAACGGAAATGATGTCGTACTCACGGCAATCGTTGCTCCGTGTAATGCAATCTCGATTCCAACGGCGATCCCCACACTAACGGGGGTTCAGCTTGATGTTCCGATCAATACTGATGACCTTACGGGACGAGGAGCTTTGGGATACGATACGACCATTACCTACAACCCGTTAGTGCTTCAATATCTGAGTATCGAACAGGTCGGGACCTTAAGCAGTGGGCTGACCGTTATACCGAACTTCTCAACCCCGGGAACTCTAAGCATTAGTGCTTTCACAGGCGGCTCAAATCCGCCTCTTGCAGGAAGCGGCACGTTGCTGAAAGTGAGGTTCCAAGTGGTCGGGGCGATAAGCCCGACGCCCAGCCCGGTTATCTTCAGTAGCTTTGTCTTCAATGAGGGCAATCCGTGCAGCGGCACCACTAACGGTTCAGTTCAGATCATCTCGGGTACACTTTCGGGAGCGGTAACCTATGTAAACGGCTCGCCGACCACGCCGGGCGTTACAAACGTCACTTTATCCGGCACAACAGGCGGCCCGGGCGGAAATGTCTCGACCGTAACGGACGGATCTGGCAATTACAATCTGAGCGGGTTTGGTGCGGGAGCTTACACGGTCACACCGTCCAAGCCGGCCCTTCCGCTTGGAAGTACTAACCCGGCGATCGGAAATACGGATACGACCAGGATAGCTCAGCATATCGTCGGTTTGGTCACGTTGAATGCGAATCAAATAATCGCAGGTGACGTGACAGGCAACGGCACACTGTCTAATCTGGACGCGACCTTCATTTCGCAATGGAAAGTCGGTGTAGCAAATGCGGGAACTACGGGTACCTGGATATTCCAGCCGGTTTCAAGAAACTACGCCAGTTTGAATGCGTCGATCTCGAACGAGAATTACAACGCGATCCTGAAAGGCGATGTAACTGGAAACTGGAACCCGCTCATCACTCCGTTCCTAGTCGAACCTACGAAGAAGAAGCCATCTAAGGATGCTGTCCTGATAAGCACTCCAGAATTGGAGGCCTCATCCGGCACGAGCGTAACCATCCCTGTCCGAACGACGAATTTGGCGTCTAAGGGCATTACCGGCTACGAATTCGAGGTTCAGTACGACCCGAATGTTTTGGAGCCGACAAAGACCGCTGCCGACATTGCAGGGACGGTGAGCGAAGGAATGAACGTATTCTCAAACTCGCCGGAACCGGGACGACTATTAGTGTTCGTGTATGGAACCGGAGAAATGACCGGTGAAGGTGTTCTTGTGAATCTTCACTTCTCTGTCGCCGGGTCTGTTGGTTCCAGCACACCGCTTACTATTCGTAATCTGGTACTAAACGAGGGCGAAATTGAGTCTGCCGTCAGCAATGGGAATGTGAAAGTTGTCGAATCCAACGACAATGGAGTCATTCGGGGACGAATACTAAACTCAATGGGAAGGGGAATAGCTCAGGCCCAAGTTATAGCGATCAGTTCAAATGGTGAAAAGAGAGCGGTTCGATCCAATTCTTTTGGAAACTTTGAGATCGGACAGCTTCAAATGGGCGAATCCTATACCCTGGCGGCCTCCGCCAAAGGATTCAACTTTGCTCCGCTAACCATAGGTCTTACAGACAATGCGGTTAACGTGAACATAATTGCCCAGTAACATAGAACAAAAGAGGGTGAGCCAATGGCCACCCTCTTTTTTTGTTGCTTAATTTATTGATCTTAACGTAGGATAGAGTGTGGGAAATGTGTTTCCCTTTTCTTTCCATCTGGTTCCACCCCATTCCAAGTTAAACAATCAATCTAGTCAGAGGTAAAATCTATGCGATTCGCCAGAGGTCTCCGATATATTCTCTTGATCTCGCTTTTTCTATCCGTCGCCCCATCACATTTTGCTCAATCGGCCGATAAGCAGAAAAGCGCGGCTGGAGGGGTGGTTACGGTTACGGCCCCTAATGCACAAGGTTCGAACGGATCAAACATCTTTGTTAATATTTCCGCATCGGATACAACGGGTCAGGGTATAACGGGCTTCGATGCGAGAATACGGTTTAATCCGGCCATAGTTACCTTTCTGGGGTGTTCAACGACCGGCACGGTATTTACGTCCGCGACCGTTACCTGCAACTTGTTTCCGACTCCTGACGTGATCGCGATCACGATGAGTCAGATTCCACCGGTAACCGGGCCTGGATCTATATTACGGCTGAATTTTCAGGTTGTCGGCACTTTCCCCCAATCGTCCCCGCTTGAGTTTGTCTTATTTACATTCAACGAAGGTGATCCGGCCAGCACCACCGTCAACGGTTCTATCATCGTACTCGGCCCGACGGCGGCAAACGCATCGATCAGCGGAGTAGTTCGGAATGCTGACGGACGGGCCATTGCCCGGGCACGTATTTCGATTGTCGACGGAAACGGATTTGTTCGAACTGCGATCTCAAATACTTTCGGATATTTCACGCTGTATGAAGTTCCTGCGGGGCAAAGTTATGTTCTGGAAGTATCTGCAAAAGGACAAACATTCCCAGCACAAAATATAAGTGTTGTCGACAATATTTCGGGGCTGGTAATAACTGCCGAACCATGACAACTCAACAATCGATTGAGAAAAGGTCGTCTGAAAAGGCGGCCTTTTTCTTGCATCGATCCGGTCTTATAATCATTTGGCCAGAACAACATTTTCACTCACCGCGGGCGGCTGGTCAGGCTGCCGGGTGACAGTTTTGTTTACAAGGTAAACCATATAAATACAAACGAAAGAAAGTACGACGATGATATAACCCAGCGAATCGTAATGCTCCAAGGGGCTGAAGTTGTCCTTTTGCACGACGATCATACCGCCGACGATAGCGGCCACGCCTCCGGCCATTTGCTGCAGCGACGAATTGATACTCATAAATGCTCCGCGATCCTGCATCGCCGGCAATGCGGAAACCAGTGCCATTGCCGGGACCATGCGGCTCAAGATACCGATCATGAACAGAATATTCAATACAAGTATTAGCCAGAAAGGGATCGGGACCATATTTGTATAAACGACAACCATTATCATCAGCCACACCGAGGCGATGGTAAATATTCTAAGTTTGTCGATCGTGTCGCTAAAACGGCCGATCAGCGGCATGACCACCAACGCAACAACGCCCGACACCATGAAAAGGATCGGCAATTGGTATTGGGTGACCAGTAGATTGTTGATGGCGAAGGCACTGCTCCACGGCATCATCATAAATCCGCCCAAAGTCAGAAGAGCGGTCGCCAAAAATCCTAGCCTATACCTGCCCTGTGCCAGCGTGTGAACCAGATGTGTAAATGCATTTTTATCATTCTTGATTTCAAGGTGTTTATTGATCGGCTGCATCTTCAGAATTATCAGCAGCCACACTATCACGGACAATGCCACGATCGCTAAAAAAGGCGATTGCCAGCCCCAGATATTGGCTATAAACAAACTGATTGGAATGCCAAGCACCTGACTCGCTCCGAATCCCATCTGCATATAACCCATCACACGCCCACGTTTTTCCAGCGGGAATAGATCGGCGACGATCGCCATCGAGATCGATCCAATGACGCCGCCGAAAAGGCCGGTCACGATCCGTGCTCCAATAAGCATGGGATACGAAGTGGTCAGCCCGCAAAAAAACGTTCCGCCAATAAAGCCGACGTAAAAGAACAGCAACAGCTTTTTACGATCAAAACGATCGGCAAACCCGGCCGTGAGCAGTCCCGAGACGCCGGCGCTAAACGCATAGGCCGATACAGCCGCACCGAACTGTGTGGTAGTGAGTGTCATGGATTTCATCAGCATATCGCCCAGCGGCGACATCACCATAAAATCCAATACCACCGTAAACTGCGTCATCGCGAGCAGCAAAATGACCAATATCTGATGCGATGTAAATTTTTCCAGCGTACTTTGCCCGTCTATAATTCCATTATCTAATGCCATATATATCTAAGATGCTAAACGATTTAGCTATCGGATTTCAATAAATTGAAAATCTCGAGAAAAGCAGGAAGTAGTTAAACCTGATCTCTACTTGGCTAGTTCAAATATAGATGCAACGTCTTGCAAATCGCTTGTAATGCGCATCCTCGGCAGGCTTGTTAGAAAATCGCGGCCGTAGCCTTTGGTTTTTAGGCGCGGGTCGAGGATGGCGATGATGCCGCGGTCGGTTTTGCTGCGGATGAGGCGGCCGATTCCCTGTTTTAGCGTGATGACGGCTTGCGGGACGCTGTATTCGAAGAACGATTTGCCGCCGTTCTCGTCGATGAAGCGTGATCGTGCGGCGACGATCGGGTCGGACGGGACGGCGAACGGCAGTTTGTCGATTATCACGCACGAAAGCTGTTCGCCCTGCACATCGACGCCCTGCCAAAAACTTGAGGTTGCAAATAAGACGGCGTTCGGCGTTTCGCGAAACTTTTCGAGCAGGCCTGTTTTGGACATTGTGCCTTGCAAAAAGCACGGGTAATTTACGCGTGAAGAGACGAGTTCGTAAAGCGCGTTCATCGATTGGTTGCTAGTGCAGAGGACGAACGCGTGGCCGTCGGTTACCTTTAGAATTTTCACGATCTCGCCGGCGGCAAGTTGTGTAAATTCCGGCGAACGTGGATCGGGCATTGCCTTTGGTAAATAAAGGATCGCCTGGGTCTCGAAATCGAACGATGACGGAGCGGTAAAGCCGGACGTTTTTGCAGAGTCCAGCCCGAGCCGTTCGCGGACGAAGTTAAAGGAACCGCTGCTCGACAGCGTGGCCGACGTTAGAATGCAGGAATCGACTTTATCAAAAAGCTTTTCGCGAAGAAGTTCCGAGACATCGACCGGCGATGCTCGCATAAACATTCCTTTGCCGCGTTTTTCGATCCAGTAAACGTAATTGCGTTCGGATTGGGTCGCCACGAATTCCAGATCGAACCGCGTTTGACGCGCACGGCGGAGAAGGCTGTCCACTTCGGGGCTTTCCTCTGCCAAAGGTTCGATGGCCGCGGCAAGGCTGCCGAGTGCTCCGTCCAGCGCATAGTATGCTTCGCCGAGCGGCGTCGGTTCGTTGCCGCCGCTGCTGTTTCGATATGAGAAAAGATCTTCGGTCAGCGGAAATCGCCCGTCGAACCGCGCCATCGAAAAACGGATCCAGAACTGATCGGCAAGCCCAATTATCTTGGCCGCGATCTTCGTTAGCTCACGCGTGACCATCGCGTCCGAGATCGGCAGAGCGTCGCTGTCGCGGACAAGTTCGTCGATCTGAAAACTGGACACCTGAAAGCCGAAATAGTCGGATGCGATGTCCTCGATCAAATGGGCCTCGTCGAAAATCACGGCGGCGTAATCGGGAATAACTCTGCCGAATTTGTTCCCGCGAACATTCAGATCAGCAAAGAAAAGATGGTGATTTACGATGACGATATCCGCGTCGCCGGCACGGGCGCGCATCTTTGTAATAAAACACGGCTCGTAATCGGGACATTTCTGGCCGATACAAATGTCGGAACGCGCGTTGATTCGGCTCCAAAATGAAAGGTCTTCAGGTAATGTGGAAAGTTCTCGCCGATCGCCTGTCTTGGTTTCGTGCATCCAGCGGCGGACCTCGTCGAATTGGTCCATCTGGGCCATTCCGTCAAGGATCGGCTGATGCTCGGCCTTTTGCACGCGATAGATGCAGGCATAGTTCGAACGGCCTTTCATATAAGCGGCCGTGAACTTGTTCGGCATTATCTTTTGCAGGAATGGGATGTCCTTTTCCATCAACTGTTCTTGCAGATTTTTTGTGCCGGTCGAGATGATGATCCGCTTGTTGTGCTTGAGCGACGCGGCGATCGCGGGAATTAGGTAAGCTAGCGTTTTTCCGGTCCCGGTGCCCGCCTCTACGATCAAATGCTTCTTGTCCTCTAACGCCTTAGCGATCGAGTTGGCCATTTTTACCTGGCCCTCGCGATACTCGTAATTCTTGTGAAATTTGGAGATCAGGCCTTCGGGGCCAAAAATATCATCCATTTATTTGTATTTTTTCCTGTTCAAGTGACAATTGCATTGACACAAAACCCTATTCTTTGTGATTATATTATTTTCGCCGTAAAGCATTCGGCATGCAAATCAATTGCCCTTATTGCCCCGCACGATCATGCGCAATGCAGGTCGGCAATTAAGGGAACCTTACTTTGTTGTCACCTAAATTGTATTCGGGATCTCTGTCCCGCGTATTTTGAGCCACAGCTACACTTACCTAAAGGTGCAGCTTGCGGCATTCCGGTCGCGACGCGGCATCCATTGCTGCATCGTTCACTTGTCCGTTTACCAAACCAGAAGGAGCTTTTTTGATGTACAAATCGACCCCATCCGAATCGAAAGCAGCAACGATCGGCTTTTTGTTGTTTCTTGCGATCTTGACGGTATTGGCCGTCACGCCAACTTACTTCGTTTCCGAAGCCGGAAGCCGGGATAAAAAAGGTTTGAACCAACAGACCTCGAGCCATGATGACGATCTTCCGAATTACGATATTCGGACAGATAAGTCATCTTACGGCAAACTCGCGGCCTTTCGCGGTTCGCAAAATCTGAGTGCGGCGAAGGTTGCCGACATCAGAGAGAGTTTCGTTCGCGGCGAGGAATTGCTGCGTGCCAGCGTGCCGAGTTTAAAGGTGGAATACAACCTGGATATCAGGATCCCGGAAGTGATCGCACCTGACGTGGCCCAGGGAAATGCCTTTTTGACAAAGGCATCGTCGGGCAAGCGGTCGGACGTGCTGCTAGATTTTCTGCGTCAGCACAAAGACCTTGTTGGTGCTTCGGATATGCAAGTCGATGGGTTAAAGGTTTTTTCGGATTATACAAACCCCGACGGCAATCTCTCATTCGTCGAATTGAATCAGGAGATCAACGGAGTTCCTGTATTCCGCGGTGAGATCAAAGCCGGATTTACCAAAAATGGCGAGATGATCCGCGTGATCAATAACTTTGCTCCCGGTCTGAATTACGAAAGTCTGTCCACGGACTTCGGCGATCCGGCAGTTGCTGTTCGTGCAGCGGCGGCAAATACGAAAAACACTATTCGCGAAGGCGATCTGACGCCGACCAAAGACGGCTCGACCGATCTAAAGGTAGTGTTCGGCAATCGTGACTGGGGCACACTTGCAGAGAAAATGTATTTCCCGACCGAGCCGGGTGTTGCCGTGCCGGCGTGGCGAGTGATGATCGCGGGAACGGTCGGCACCTATTACGTCATCGTCGATGCCCAAACCGGAACGATGCTGTGGCGTAAAAACCTGGCTGAGGATCAGACACAGTCGGCGACATACAATGTTTATACCAACCCGAATGCGATGATCAACGTCGCCGAGAACCCATTCCCGTTAACTCCGGGTCCAGTCAATCCGGGTCTAGGCACACAAGGCCCCGCGCTGAACCGCACGTCAATGACGCTGATCGGCAATGAAAGTCCTTATACATTCAACAACACGGGATGGATACCGGATGGCGGCAATTCGACTGACGGAAATAATGTACTAGCGGGACTCGACCGTAAGCTTCCCAACGTCGGCAATCCCGCCAATCCGAATGACATAGATCCGGACGGCGTTACTTTTGGCACCTCAAGGGTCTTTAATTACGCATTCACTCCCGGTAATCCAAATACAAACTCCGGAGACTCGCCGGTGCCCGTCGGTCAGGGAACTGGCTGCTTGCCGCAAGCGGACACCGGATTGCCAAACGATTATCAGAAGGCGATAACAACGCAGTTGTTCTACATCGTTAACCGCTATCACGACGAAATGTACCTGCTCGGTTTTAACGAACCTGCACGTAATTTTCAGACGACAAATTTTGCTGGTCAGGGCGGAGTCGGAAATGACCGCGTCGTAGCGCAGGCCCAAGACTGCAGCGGCACGAACAACGCAAACTTTACGACGCCTGCGGACGGCAGTCGTCCGACAATGCAGATGTACCTTTGGACCGGGCCGGCCCCTGATTTTGACGGTTCGCTGGATGCGGATATCGTGATCCACGAACATACACACGGCCTTTCAAACCGTCTGCACGGTAATGCCTCTGGTCTTTCGACTAACATGGCGCGTGGCATGGGCGAAGGCTGGTCGGATTTTTACGGCCACTCGATGCTTTCTGAGCCTCTCGATCCGATCAACGGAATATACACCACCGGTGGATACGCCACGTATCTGGGAGCCGCCGGATTTAACGCCAACTACTATTACGGCATTCGCAGGTACCCGAAAGCGGTAATGGCTTTTACCGGCGGAGTTAACAACAAGCCGCATAACGCATACACGTTCAGCTACCTGAACTCGAACTGCAATACGCGGATGAACAACACGAATTTTGCATTTGGCCGTGGTGCGTTTGGTGTAACTACGTGTGACGGGGTGCATAACGTCGGCGAGATCTGGAGCAGTGCACTTTGGGAAGGACGAGCCAAATTGGTAACACGACTCGGCTGGACGACCGGCAACCGCCGAATGCTGCAGATCGTCACGGACGGAATGAAGCTTTCACCGCTTGGCCCGAATATGCTTCAATCGCGCGATGCCATTATTGCGGCGGCAGTTGGGTCCGGTGATGACGTTTCCGATCTTTGGACTGCCTTCGCACTTCGCGGAATGGGTTTCAGTGCATCGATACAAAATATCGGATCGGGTGCTGGAAACACTGCGGTAACAGACGAATCTGCTTCAGACTCCGCAATTCACTGTTTCGGATGCGACCGGCAACAACAATGGAGCTCCGGAACCGGGTGAACCGATCATTCTGGCAATTCCTTTGACCAATACGACAGGAACCCCCGCAACGGGCGTGACTCTGCAGGTGGTCGGCGGCGGCAACGCTAATTACGGAACGATCGCTCACAACACGACCGTCAGTCAGAACGTGAGCTACACTGTTCCTTCCGGAACGGCTTGCGGAAGCGTACTGAACCTGACGTTCAACGTGAACAGCAGCCTTGGAGCGACGAGCTTCCAACGCTCGATCCTTATCGGCTCACCGATCACCACATTCACTGAAAATTTCGACGGAGCGACGGCCCCGGCACTTCCGGCAGGCTGGA
>Ga0193752_1000435_pt1 | contig 40512 bp, 40 predicted proteins | sample H1c1metaG_FD_144924 | JGI IMG/M metagenome (GOLD analysis project Ga0193752, IMG submission 144924) | Soil microbial communities from a riparian zone of the East river system, Colorado, United States - H1c1 | ecosystem: Environmental > Terrestrial > Soil > Riparian zone | place: USA: East River... | reverse complement strand
GTCAGCCGAGATGTAATTGTTTCCCGTTCGTCTTAAAATCTAGGCTATGGACATCAACCAACTGGAAGTGTTGATCACGGTTGCGAGAGAGAAAAGTTTTTCGCGGGCCGCAGATGTGCTTGGCCGAACGCAGCCAGCGGTCAGCCAGGCCATTCGCAGGCTGGAACAAGAGATCGGCGAGCAGCTTTTTGACCGGTCTTCTAAAGACGGAACGCTTACGGCATCAGGCGAAGTGCTCGTCGATTATGCCCGCCAAATGATGAATCTCCGGCACGCCGCAAACACGGCTTTGCGCGAGATGAAGAATTTGCAAAGCGGCAAGGTAACGATCAGCGCTAACGAGCATACGGTTTTTTATCTGCTGCCGATCATCGAAGAATTCAGAAAACAGCATCCGGAAATAAAGATCGAGGTACAACGCGGCGTCGCAAGCCGCATCCCCGATCAGATAACGGCGCGTGAGGTTGAGCTTGGCGTGATCTCGTTCAAACCGACTGACGGTTCGCTGCGTTCGGTTTCGGTGATGAACGACGAACTGCAATTGATCGTCGCGCCGACGCACCGCCTGGCCGGAAAGTCGTCTGTTTCCGTTCGGGAACTTGGCGATGAAACATTTATCGCCCACAATGCCTTGTCGCCGTATAGAGAAAAGGTCATAGAGACATTTCTTAAATTCGATACGCGGCTTCACATTTCGATCGAGCTTCCGTCGCTCGAAGCGATCAAGCGAATGGTCGAGACAGGCATCGGGATCGCCCTCGTACCCAAACTTTCGGCGCAGGTCGAGATAGACAGCGGCCAACTGAAAGGCCTTTCTGTAAAAGAGATGAAGCTCGAACGAAAGCTGAATATCATTTACCGGAAGAATTCGGTCCTCTCCCACGCAGCCCAGGAGTTTTTACGCATTGCAAAGGAAATGGGCAGATAATTAAAGCCCTATTTCCTGGCCGTGAAATGCGGTATTATCTTGGTGAAGCTCTATAAATCAAATAACAAATTCAGGGCCGTGCGATCGGGCCCGAAAAGGCAAGGTGTATGTTCGACCAATTTACCTTAGGCATCGAGGAAGAGTTTCAGATCATCGACCCGGAAACACGCGAATTGAAATCGCACGTCTCCGAGATACTCGAAGAAGGCAAGCTTTTGCTCGGCGAAAAGATCAAGCCTGAGATGATCCAGTCGATGATCGAGGTCGGCACGGGCGTATGTGCAAACATTCAGGAAGCCCGCGAAGATCTGACCAAACTACGCTGCATCATTTCGAGCCTTGCGCGAAAGAAGAACATGGCGATCGTTGCCGCATCGACGCATCCATTCTCCAAATGGTCAGAGCAGGAGATATATGACGGTGACCGGTATAAACTGCTTGTCGATGAATTGCAGATGGTCGCCCGCAGCCTGCTGATCTTCGGCCTGCATGTTCACGTTGGCGTACCCGATCTCGAACGGCGGATCCATATAATGAACGCGGCCCGCTATTTTCTGCCGCACATACTGGCGCTAACTACTTCATCGCCGTTCTGGCTGGGATTTAATACCGGGCTGAAATCTTATCGCTCAGAGGTATTTAAGAAATTTCCGCGAACCGAGATACCCGATCATTTCGAATCATACGCACAGTTTCAAACTTACGTCGATCTGCTCGTAAAAATGAACTGTATTCAAAATGGTTCCAAGATATGGTGGGACGTCCGGCCGCATCATCTGTTTCCCACGCTTGAGTTTCGCATCTGCGATATTCCGACGCGCGTTGATGACACCATCGCGATAGCCGCTTTATTCCAGGCGATCGTCTGCAAACTCCACCGGCTGATCGATAACAATCTTGGGTTTCGTATCTATCACCGTCGCCTTATTCTCGAAAATAAATGGCGTGCTATCCGCTATGGCCTTGACGGTATGCTGCTCGATCTCGGTAAACAGAAAGAGGTTCCGGCAAAAGATCTGATCCGCGAATTGCTCGATTTTGTCGATGAAGTGGTCGATCCGCTGGATTCGCGAAAGGAGATCGAACACATCCATACAATTCTCGACCGCGGTACATCGGCCGATCTGCAACTGAAAGTATTCGAGGAATCCGGCGGTGATTTTAATGCCGTCGTCGATATGCTGAGTGTAAATACCATGGAAAACGTGCCTGAGAATATTTTTTAAACCACTTCTTTTCAATAACTTACGTTTAGATAAGCCATCGGTAATGATCCGGTGGCTTTTTTCTGCAAATATTACAGCTTTGAGTGTTTACTATTGTTGTATGTCGAACAAAGATGTTTGACACCGAAAGTTGAACTGTGGTAAAACTTACGTGACAATATCACCACGCCATATTCAGTGGCCTGGTCACATAAGTTAAACCTACCTTCTCAATTTTGCCTCCGACGACCTCAGAGGCACATTCCTTAAGTATTTTATGATCCAACAATTAACCATAGATTCCCCACGGCGCAACTCCGAACGGGGCTTTTCGGTAATTGAGATCCTGATCGTCGTGGCGATCATCACGATAATGTCCGCCGTTGCGATCCCGTATGTGTACAGTTATAGAAAGCTGTACAAATCCGAAGAGCAATCGCTAAAAGTGATCGATCTGATGCGCGAGGCCAATCAAATGGCGCTTAACCGACGCCGCACGATCCGCCTGGAACTGGACATGACCAGAAACGCGATCCTTTTGATCGATGAAGGCAGCGTCCCGGCCAAGCTGGTAAAAGCTATACCTTTGGAACAGCCGGGTACGCTTCGCATGGATGTTGCACCCGCCGGCATAACTATTCCTGATCCGCCCAAATATGACACGGCTGTCTTTGCTAACGATGCGATCGGGCATATGGACGGCGATACGCCTGTTATTAATAACCGCGTCTGGGCGGCAAAATTCAAGAGTGACGGATCGGTGACGAATGCGACCGGTACGCCGATCAGTGCAACGATATTTGTTTTCCCTGCGACATCTTCGACGAGTGATACGCCGACCGATACACGACAGGTCAGGGCAGTTACGATCTATGGAGGCAGCGGTGCGGTACGTTACTGGAAATTTAACGGAACAACATATGCGGCAGGCTAATATGCAAAATATTAACGGTTCAAAGAACGAAGCGGGGTTTTCATACATCGACGTAATGGTCGCAATGGTGATCCTGCTCATCGGCATCCTCGGCCTGCTTTCAGGCATCTCCGCCTCGGTATTGCTATCGAGAGGACAGCAGCAGCAACTGACCGCACGTCACATAGCAGCAACGACAATGGAATCTATCATGTCGGCGAAGGAAACCAAAGACCTCGACAGAATGGGGTGGAAATCTATCGGTAATGTTGGAAGCAATATCGAGGCTGGAGTTCCGAAAGGTATCTTTGTGGTTGGCGTCAAACTGGTAAAGCCGGGTGCCGGGGCGGACGAGATACTTGGTACGGCAGACGACGACGGTGTCGTGATGGACGGATTTCAACGCGAGATCGTGATCATAGATCAGTGCGATCCTGATCGGCCTTCATTTGTCTGCCCGGACCCGGGCGCATGGCCGGTAAGAATGCGAACGGTGTCTGTGACAGTTACATACTTTGTCGGTCCGACGCAAAGACAAGAGAATCTCACGACAGTTTTGGCCGATTACGAGAAGGTTCAATAGTAGAGGGAACATGATAGAAATCAAGACATCTCAGGGCCGTATTTCACGTGACGATGACGGGTTTTCACTTGTCGAAATGCTCGTTTCGATCGTTATCTTTCTTATCGTAACAGGAGCGATCTGGAGCGTTCTGAGTGTGGCGCGACAGAGCAGCACGACAGTTAACCGATCCGTAGAACTGTCGAAAACCGTTCGCGTAGGTATGAATCTGCTTGGCCGCGATACATACAATGCCGGGTTTGGCTATCCGTTTACAACTACAGTTTGGCTGCCGGATAACCGTGTTTCAGCCCTGCTTGGGATACCTAACGATTCCGATACCACCAGAGATACGGTCCCGCCAATTATTGCGGGAAACAACATAACGCTTAATTCGTTCAACGCAACGCCGAATGTTAAGACCGATCAGGTGACGTTTTTCTTCAAGGATTCGACTTTCAATCGGATCGGCCCTACGGAAGATGAGAAAATATCCACGCCGATCAGCATTAACATCGCGGCTGCTCCGACTGGAACAGGGATAGACGAGATCGTTCCGCTTAGCGGCAGCAATGATATGTGCGGGCTGAACGATATTTACATGATCGCGGGTGGCACCGGAGCTATGGTAGGAATGGCGACGAAACTTATAGATGGCGCCGATGGTCACCCGGACACAGTTCAGTTTGCGAACAACGACAAGCTGAAGTTCAACCTTACCGGACCGACCGGGCCAATGAGTACGCTGACGTTGCCGGCCAGCCTTTACAGGATCAAAATTGTGACCTATTTCGTAACGGCCGATGGCACCCTTACCAGACGCGAATACGGAAATTACGGCACGGCCACGGCGCCTAACGGCTACGTAGATGAGCCTTTGGTTTACGGTGTAGAGAACTTTCAGATCAAATATGTAATGGAAGACGGTGCGTTATCCGATAACCCGAGTGCGGGCGGAAATGGAACGCCGGGCGACGGTGATGATGATGCGGCCAGATTAATGGCTGTTCGCCAGGTGAGATTTATTATCGACGCTCGAAGTATCGAGCCGGGGCCGGACGGATCTTTCGCAAGAACATCGATGACATCAATATTTAGCACGCGCAATCTTGGTTATGACGCGAACTAAAGCGCAAAAGGTGAGGCAAGTTATGAGACAGGACAAAATGATCGAAAAAAAATCAAAAGGCAAAGCTGACCAAAGTCCGCAGGACGGTTCGGCCGTTGTGATCGCTTTATTTGTGTTGGCTTTGGTTGGAGCTTTTGCGGCCCTTGCTATCACGCGAACCGCAACGGAAGCGGCCGCCGTCGGTAACGAAGCTACCGAGGGGAGGACCTTTTACGCGGCCCAGGGCAGCCTGGAGACGATGACCAGAAATTTTAACAAAGTCTTCGAACTCAAGCTTACCCCGACCGACGAAGATCTGGCTATCGTCGAAGATGAAAACAGAGTACCTATACTTCCCATCGATAATGGCGGAGAGTTCACTTTTAAGAATGAACTGCTGAAAACTTCCCCTAGTAAGGCCGAAACCTTGTCAGGCGGATCTTACGCAGGTCTGTATGCTCTTCGCGACCGGTGGAGGCTGCGCACGACCGCCACGGACAGGAATACGCAGACACAGGTCCAGTTGACTCGAAATATTCTTAATAATCGAATTCCTATCTTTCAGTTCGGTATTTTCTACGATGACGATCTTGAACTGTTCCGCCCGCCGAAATTCAACTTTGGCGGCCGAGTTCACTCTAATCGGCACTTCTTTCTTTCGCCCGGAACTGAAGGTATCTACTTCGATTCGCGGGTGACCGCCGTAGGCCACATCATCACCCAATCCTGGCGGAACGGCAACTCCGGCGATGCCGCGAACAGCGAAACCTGGATCAAGAATGCTTCGGGTGTGTTCAAAAAACTACAGCCGACAATGGGCAGCGTTCTAAACGGCACGCCGAATGAGTTTGGCCCCGGGAAACCATTTGCGGATGCTGATATGCCGTCGAGCAAGCTAAACTCCAGCTTTAACAGCCAGATCACCGTTTTTGACGGCAATCTTAAGGCAAATGTAGATCCGCTGAAACTGCCGCTAAAAGTAGGCGGCAATGTCGATCTCGTCGAAATGATCCGTCGCGGCAAAAAGTCAGCCGCGGCTACAGGCTCCGGCGACATTTACACCGGCACGGCCGATAACGACATACTTACCTCTGAAAGGTTCGCAAATAAAACCGGTATCCGCGTAAGTCTAGCCGACAGTAAGGCAAAATTGCCCGGATGTGCGGCCATTTCTACAATAACGCCTCCAAGTGCGGGAACCGCCGTTGCCACTCCATGCGGTATTCGGCTGGATGGACATTTTTCCGGTGATGGTACGAACCCCGTGGCGGTTCCCGGTGTGTTGCCTATTAATGCGACGATCATCGCAAATAGTCCCTTCTGGTCGCGTGGTTACCAACCAAAGGCGATGAAATTAACGACGGCCGATGCAGGTTTTGGATATGTACCGACCCGCATCAATGGCGAACGACTTCATATGGGCGCCGGTCGGGAAGTTTGGATCAAGGTAGAACTGGTGCACACCAATGACACGACTGGTGCTATTGAGACCCGTGAGATAACCGAAGACATTCTCAGTTTGGGAATGACGGAAGAAGCACCATCTTATTTGACGCCAACAGGTTATACCGGGGCGCGAGCCGCCGCCAACAATGGTACGCCGACAACGCCAAGCGCTAACCTGACTGCAACGACAGCTCAAACCGCGACGACTTTTCCCGACAGCCGCTCAGTTCTCAAGATTCAGAGATTTGCGATTCCCGGATTACAAATCCCACAGACTACACCGGTTGCAACAGCAGCTTACGCCACCTACAACGTCGGCGGATACAACTATGTAAGGCGATATACGTCTGCTAACGGGCCGGCTGGCAATCTAACCTCAAAGTTAGTTTTAGGCTGCCAAACTGCCAATCCGTTCGCTACTGCAGATCGCTGTGCCACTTTAAATGGGAATGCCGATCCTACGATCAGTGCCAACGGCAACAACGCGAATGACAGGGAGCGTTACGGCCATCTTAAATTGGTTGGTACAGAGGCCGTCGTTGCATTTCCGATCGAAATGTTCGACAGCCGTGAGGGCGAATATTACGACGCAGTCGCACGATACACGGCTGGTAAGGTCACCCGAAACGGCGTGATGAGCATGATCGATATCGACGTGGCAAATCTTCGACGTTTTTTACGGGGTGATTTCAACGGATTATTCCCGACCACTACGCCTTTTGCGGGCACTGCGGGTCATTCACTGACGGCTTCTTTCAATGGGACAACAGACATTCCTCAGAAAGAAGGATGGGTCCTTTATGTTTCCGATCGCCGGGGTGATGCGGATTTTGACGGCGAATACGATATGGAGGATATCTACTCCAACTCACCGGGAAACACTGGCGGTATGGAGAATGGCGAAGATGTAAATCATAACGGGTTGCTCGACGCCAAATACATAACTGCAACCTTCGGTAACAATGGATGCCAATTCCTCGCTGCTTGGTGCGAGGCGGCCAGATACCAGGATGAATGGGAAGAGGATTTTGCGGCGGTAACGGACCATAAATATTACCGTCGAGGAGTTCGGCTGATCAATGGAACAACGATTCCGGGCATTTATGACAAGGTTACTTCCTCAAATATAAGAGGCTTTACGGTTGCTTCTGAGAACGGCGTTTACGTTAAAGGCAATTTCAACGCGACGCATGTAACAAGCATTCCCGCAGCAGGAAATACTCCGTATAACAACTATCGTCCTTTCGATGATGCGGTACACATTCCTGCGTCAATAGTTGCTGATGCGATAACGATCTTGTCGAATAGCTGGCAAGATTCAGAAAGTTACGCCTATCCATATGACAAGGGAACTTATCGCCAGGCTACTGATACGACGATCCGGTTCGCTATGATCGCGGGTGATACGATCTCGACCTACAAAGGTGCCGTCAATCAGGGCACCAGCGTAAGTGCGGAAAACCTGAACGGCGGCGTTCACAACTTCAAACGGTTTCTTGAAAAATGGACCGGTAATAACCTGAACTACAGTGGTTCGCTGATCAACTTGTATAACTCGAGAAACAACAACGGGCCGTTCAAATGCTGTAATACGGTTTATGATCCGCCGACACGTAACTGGGTGTTTGACAGCACTTTCCTTGACCCGACGCGAATACCGCCGGGTACGCCGTTCTTCCAGTATGTACAGACGACTGGATTTGAACGGACGAATAACTAGTTCTGTAAATGCAGACAAAGGCCGCCGGATATATATTCGGCGGCCTTTTTTGTTGTTTTCTTTTTGATCTGTTTCGTGTATTTCGTGGAAAAGACTCCGAAGAGAATATCCACGAATCACACGAAAGAAGAAAGCAAATGTGAAACCACAGAATACACGGAAACACACAGAAAAACACGGAATAAGAAAGAGTGGGAATTTATTTTTTATGGGCTAATGCCAATTCGAGGAAGTTTTCGAAGAGGATGCGGCCATCGCGGGATTCGTTGGGGTGTTCCCAGCGGGTCGGGTTTTTTGACCAGTCTTCGAATGATTTTTCGAGGTGAAATTGGACGCAGTAGATCATCTGCCCGTCGGACTGTTTTACCATCATCTGGTTTTTGCAGAGGTATGAGGTTGCGAGCAGTTTGAATCCGTCAGGAACGCCGTCAACCTGAACGCCGTGATTTTGCCAGACGCGGAGTATGTCGTCTTCGTATAATCCTGCCAAACGCCGGACGACTGGTCCTCAATGCCGTCAAAGATCGGATCGTTCTTATCTACGATCTTGACGAAACGATATTGATATTCGACGAGGCGATCCGAACGCTTTTCGGACAGCTCGAGGTCATCCAGAGTCACAAGCTTTGAGCCGAATGAATACGCCACCAGTTGGTGCGAACCGCAGATCGCCAGCACCGGTATCTTCGTGTCCTTGATGAACGCCGCGAATTTTTCGAGATGTTCGGGATTATAATAATCGAAGTCGCTGAACGTGCCGCTCATCACGATCGCGTCCGGCTTAAAATCGCGTGCAGCCTCGGTCAACTCCGAAATATGTACGGTCAAAGTTTTCGGCTGATTGACCAGGCGGATAACATTTTGGGCAATGTTGTTGCACGCCATTCCGGACACTTTACGCTCGAACCGCAGCTTGCTCTCGGCGGTGCCGTTCCATTCGGCACGGGCAAGGTCGGACATATCCGATTCGTAACGCAGCAGCGTGTTTACGATCAGCACACGGGCATGGTCGATCGTTTTTTCGATCGGCTCATAGCGGCAAAAGGTCCGCTTGTTGTAGGGAAACGGAAGTTCCTCGGAAATATTTGGTTTAACGCCTGCGTCCAACATCATTTATTCATACGCGAACCTTTGCGGTCCAAGCGTATCATTTTAGTATAACACCATCGTTTACGCCATTTCTCGCGCCTATCTGTTTCGTTGTTTGGTGTTTTGATTGAATTCCGGCATCGCTTCACCGGCGCCGATCCCGGCGATCTGCTCTCTTATTCGGCGGAGGGCGGAATTACGCGTCCGCACGGTCGTGTCCTCAAGAATAAGGTTCATTCGCTGCCATGCGGTCTCGAGATCGTCGGCGACCGCGGAGATCTTTGTAATGTCATAGGGCACGGCAATATTCGCACAGCCGATGCGGGCAAACACCAATAAATATCGGGCCGTCGCCAGATCGGGACAAGCGATCCGCAGTTTCCCGACCTTAAGCTCGACGCCGAGCAGCGTGTGCATAATATCCGGGAAATTTTCCTTTGCCGGTATGTCCATCGAAATGCTGCGCGTCCGCTTGGTCCGCACCTTTTCCTGATAGATATCCGGTATCCACAGTTCCCCTAAATTTGCACGAAGGCCGTCAAGATTGGTCATTTAAATGCTGGATCGACCTCTCGGAACATCCCAGATCACCTAACCTGTGTCCTGACGGCCGGCCGTGATGATTGCGAAAATCTTTCGATAAGGCCGTTGCTGAAGATACCGAGATAAAAAACGCCGATGACCGCGATCAGCAATGCAGCGGCAAGGCCGACCGGTATCTTCGGGTCGATCCATTCGGTCGTTCGTTCGCGAAAGAACATTACGACGATCATTCGCAAATAGTAATAAGCGGAAATGGCCGTGTTAATAACGGCAACCACGACGAGAATGGTTAGCAGCGTATTACCCGATTCTAATGCCGGCCTGAAGACGAGGACCTTGCCCATAAAACCGGCCGTCAGCGGCAAGCCAAGCAAACTGAGCATGAATAAAGACAACGTAAACGCGAGGGCCGGCGATTTAAATCCGATGCCGTTGTAATCTTCGAACTCGGCCCGGCGGTCGTTCTTTTGAGCGAGCAGAGTGATCACGGCGAAGGCCCCAAGATTTGCCACCGCATAGGTCAGCATATAAAACGCGACCGACGCGATAGCCGCGTCCTGTTCCTGCCCCGCCTTTGCGGCACCTGCGCCGATAAACCCGACGAGAGCGTAACCGGCATGTGCGATCGACGAATACGCCAGCATTCGCTTGACGTTGTTCTGCAGTATCGCGGCGAGGTTGCCGACGGTCATCGACAGCATTGCCATCACGGTCAAGGCCGTCATCCACGATTCGTGCAGATAGCTGGAAGCTGACACACCGGCGATGAACGGAAAGCCGAGAACGAATACCCGAATGAACGAGGCGAACGCCGCCGCCTTTGGCCCGGCAGCCATAAAGCCCGTGACCGGTGCCGGCGCGCCCTCGTAAACGTCCGGCGTCCAGATGTGAAAGGGAACTGTCGCGACCTTGAACCCAAACCCGACGATCATCATCGCGCCGCCGACCAGGAGAAGAGCGGGAAAATTCGGGTCGGCAACCTTATCAGCTATCTGCGTCAGATTGGTCGAACCGGTCGCACCGTAAACCAGTGCCATTCCATAAAGTAGAAATGCGGATGCGAATGAGCCGAGGATGAAATACTTCATCGCCGATTCGTTCGACTTCAGGTCGCCGCGACGAAGGCCGGCCATTACATAGGTCGCGATCGAAAGCGTTTCGAGGCCGAGGAAAATTACGACGAGATCGTTGCCCGACGCCATCAGCATCATGCCGAATGTCGCAAACATCAGCAGCGCATGATATTCGCCAACCGGAACATCCTCACGCTCGACCCAAACGGTCGAAATGAGAATGGTCATCGCGGTAACGAGCAGGAATACGAACGAGAAGCCAAGCCGCAGATTATCGTGTGCGATCATGCCGCCCCACGCGGTCGTGCCCAGGGCCGGATTGCCCCACATCATCGCAAGCATAATGCCCGCAGCGACCAGGCCAAGCAGCGATATTACGCCCGACGTTACACGGTCTTTGGGGAAAAAGCTGTCATAGACCATCACCACCACGCCCGCGAACGCAACGACAAGTTCCGGCAGAATGATCGAAACATTCGTGTCCGGAGGCAAAAGCTCTGCTAGAAAAAACGTATTCATTATTCGTGCGATCCGATAACCGGTGTCTTATTTTCGTCTGCCGCAGCGTGGTCAATCTCGCCGCCAGCCTGCTGCATCACGCGTTTTTGGATCGCGTTGACGGAATCTTTTGCGGCATCCAGAAACGGCCGCGGGTACACACCCATGAAAACCATCAGGAACAACAGCGGGGCCATCAAGCCAATTTCACGCCAGCTTAGATCGACCAGCTTTTTGTTCTTATCGTTGGTCACCTTGCCAAAGAAAACTCGTTGCACCATCCACAGCAAGTAAACGGCGGCAAAGATCACGCCCGTTCCGGCCAGCATTGTGACGACGTAGTTCCAATTGGTCGATGCGGTGATGCCGAGTATCGTCGATTTCCACATTCCGATCATTATCAGGAATTCGCCGACGAAACCATTCAGGAACGGCAGGCCGATCGACGCCATCGTGGTGAATACAAATATCGCTGCATATAGCGGCATTACATTTGCTAATCCGCCGAACTCGCTGATCGCACGCGTGTGGCGTCTTTCATAAATAAAGCCGACAAGCAGGAATAACGCTCCGGTCGAAACACCGTGGGCAAGCATCTGGAATAACGCTCCCTGCATTCCCATTTCGGTGAATGAGAACATGCCGAGAATGACAAAGCCCATATGAGCGACCGATGAATATGCCACCAGGCGTTTCATGTCGGGCTGCACCATCGCGACCAATGCACCGTAAATAATTCCGATGACCGCAAGGATAATGAACAGCGGTGCAAATTCGCGGCTCGCCTCGGGGAACAGCGTAAAGTTAAACCGCATCAGCCCGTACGTTCCCATTTTCAAAAGAATCGCCGCGAGGACGACCGATCCCGCCGTCGGAGCCTCGGTATGAGCGTCGGGCAACCATGTGTGAAATGGAAACAGCGGAACTTTGATGGCAAATGCGAGAGCGAAGGCAAGGAACATTAGAGTTCCGGCGGTCGCAAGCGGGCCGGTGAAACTTAAATGGCCAAGCTCGATCGACCGCATCAGCGTGACGTAATCGAACGTGCCGAAGCCCGTTTCGCGTAAGCTGATATAGTAAAGAGCGATTATCGCCGCCAGCATCAGCAAACTGCCAAGAGCAGTGAAAATAAAAAACTTTACCGCCGCGTAGATGCGATTTTCGCCGCCCCAGATACCGATCAGGAAGAACATCGGGACGAGCGATGCTTCGAAGAAAAGGTAAAAGACCAGCAGATCCAGCGAGACAAAAACGCCGATCATCGCTCCTTCCAGCAGCAGCAAAAATGCGTAGAACGCGGCCGAACGCTTTTCGACAGCGTGCCATGTCGAGAGCACGGCGATCGGCATGATGAACGTCGTCAAAATGACTAGCCAAAGGCTCAAGCCATCGATGCCGACGTGATAATTCGTATTGATCGCGCTGATCCACGGAACACTTTTTTCAAAAAAGAAACCGCTGGCCGCCGCCTTGCCCTGGTCGGTCAACAGCACAAGCGAGATCAGGAAATTGACCAGCGTCAGCCCGAGCGTAAGCCATTTCAAATGACTTTCCTGCTTCCAGAACATCTGGTGCGCAATGACACCGATCACCCCAAAAACCGGGAGCAGGATCAGGATCGTCAAAAGATTTTCGTTAATGAAGTCCATTTATCCAATCAATTTCAGGCCGTAATAAATAAAATAACCGATCACGGCCAATGCTCCGAGCAAAATTACGGCGGCATAGCTGCGGACAAAGCCGACCTGTACGCGTCTTACGACCGAGCCAAACTCGGCGACAGCGTTTCCGATGCCGTTCACGATGCCGTCAATAAAGCCGACGTCAAAGCCTTTCCAGAGGCCTTCGCGAGAAAGCTTGGTGATCGGATCGACGATATAGCCGTTATAAAATTCGTCGAGCCGCCATTTTTGTTCGAGTATCTTCGGCATCTTACGCAAAGGATCGCTTCGAAATGTGAACCAGCCGATAGCAATACCGATCGCCGCAAGCACGACGGAAAGAAGCGCGAGCCAGCGTTCTTTTGCGATCACTTCCGGCGAATGCGTCTCGTGCGATTCGGCACCGGATGCGGCCGTCGTCTCCGACGCCAGGAAATGCTTGACCTCTTTAGTTTCGGATGATTGAGCCGGAGCGTGAACTTCGCCAGCCTTGGCGATCACGGGTTCGAGTGTATGTTCGAACCCGTTTACGTCGCCCGCACCAAATAAGGAACTCATCGCATACGGAATGCCGACCAGTCCGCCTACGGTAGAAAGAATTGCCAGCACGATCAGCGGAACGGTCATCGACCACGGCGATTCGTGCGGTTTGAAATCGTGGGGCAATGCGTGGTGATGTTCGTCCTCATCATCATCGGCGGCATGAGTATCGCTTGTCCCATTTTCCGCTACCTCAGCACGCGCATCGTGAAGCGTGTCATGGTGTTCGCCTTCGATCTCGTCATGAAAACGCTCTTTGCCCCAGAATGTCATCACCATCATCCGAGTCATGTAGATCGCGGTCAGAACGGCGGTCAGCGTTGCGACGGCCCAGAGAATTTCGTTGCCGGGAAACGCACCGCCGGGGAAATAGTTATCGGCGGCAAATGTTTTGTAAAGGATCTCGTCCTTTGAGAAAAAACCGGCCCAGATCGGGATCCCGCAGATCGCCAGCCAGCCCATCGCCATCGTAATGAACGTGATCGGCATATGCTTTTTCAGGTTGCCCATCTTGCGCATGTCCTGTTCGTGATTCATTCCGTGAATAACGGAACCAGAACCGAGGAATAGCAGTGCCTTGAAAAAAGCGTGGGTCATTACGTGAAAGATAGCGACGACAAATGCTCCGACACCGGCGGCCAGGAACATAAATCCAAGCTGCGAAACCGTCGAATATGCGAGGACCTTTTTAATATCGTTTTGAGCGATCGCGATGGTGGCGGCAAACAAGGCCGTCGCGGCGCCGATGATTGCAATGATCCACATCGCGGTCGGGGCGAACTGATAGATCGCGTTCGAACGGACGACCAGATAAACACCGGCCGTGACCATCGTGGCGGCGTGGATAAGCGCCGAAACCGGCGTCGGCCCGGCCATCGCATCCGGCAGCCACGTCAGCAGCGGTATCTGTGCCGATTTGCCGGTCGCACCGATAAACAACAGTACACCGACCGATGTCAGTCCGCCGGCAACGATCGCTCCCCACGTGAACGGATCGGCCGACATATGCGTCGTGACGAACGTGAATACGCTTTGAACTTTTTGGCCGTCAACGACCTTATCGAAAAACGAGATCGTTCCGGTCAGCGTATAGACGAGAAATATCCCCATCAGCACGCCCCAGTCGCCGATGCGGTTCATGACGAACGCTTTCTTCGCCGCCTCTCGAGCCTCGTCCTTCTTGATGTAATAGCCGATCAGCAGATATGAGCAAAGCCCGACGCCTTCCCAACCGACGAACATCAGCAGATAATTATCCGCCAGGATGAGCGTCAGCATCGAGAACATGAAAAGGTTCAGGTATGCGAAAAAGCGGTAAAAGCTTTTGTCGCCGTGCATATATCCGGTCGCAAAGATATGGATCAGCAGCCCGACGAACGTAATAAAACAGGCGTAAATTCCCGAAAGCCGGTCCATCCCAAGCCCGAAATCCGCTCTAAAGCCGGCGACCTCTACCCACGTCCAGATCTGATCGAGAATGGGTTTGTCGATGAACAGAGCACCGCCATCCGCGATAAACGCAATGTAAAACGCCACCACACACGAGATCGCGATCGTTCCGCACGCGACCACGCCGCTGAACAATTCATTCTTCAACCGCCCGCCGATCAGCCAGTTAATAACGGCACCAGCCAGCGGGGCAAAGATTATTAGACTTAAAAGGTTATTCTCAACCATGTAGGTGCAACACCAGTGTAATTAAAGCTTTTCTATAAACTCGTCCGTGGTCAGATTTGCCGAGCGGATCAATCCACGCAATGTACCTTTTGCGACTTCGCGGTGTTTTGGAATCGACAGCGATGCGATCTCACCGTCTTTTACCATTATCATGTGGCTTCCGCTTTGCCTGACAAACTCCCATTCGAAACGCTCAAATACTTTTACGACATCAACTCCGCTAAGGGTTGGAAGCTGGGCCATTCTACGCTGCCACCTCAACTTGCCGTGTTTCAACAGTTAATGGCATGCCACGTTCCGCTCTGACTTCGAGTGAAACCTTTATGGCATCTTTGATATTCTCGATCGCCTCGTCTTTCGTATCGCCTTGACTGAAACAGCCCGGTATCGACGGACACTCCACGATCCAAACACCGTCTTCGTCACGATCAATTGTTATGTTAAAAACCATATCAATATTTTACTCTCAAACGGCACCAGCCAGCGGGGCAAAGATTATTAGACTTAAAGGGTTATTTTCAGTCATTGAAAGTATGGAGTTCCAGCTTTAGCTGGCTCCGGTATCAAGAAGCATCTAGTCGGAACGTAAGCCGCCTCAAGGCGGAACTCCGTACTTAATTCTTCATCAAACTCGCGTCGTCCACATCGACCGACTGGCTGTTGCGGAAGAACGCGATGATAATGCCGAGGCCGACGGCTGCTTCGGCGGCGGCGACGCTCATTACCATAAATACGAAAAGCTGCCCGGTGACATCGGCGTAGTAACGCGAGAATGCGACGAACGTCAGGTTGACGGCATTCAGCATCAGCTCGATGCACATGAACATCCCGATCGCGTTGCGCTTAAAAATAACGCCGACCGCGCCGATCGTAAATAATATTCCTGATAACGCCAGATAGCCGGCCAAGCTTGGTTCCATTTATTTAATCAGTGTGCAATGCGAAATCCGTCGTTCGCTTCTTCTTCGTTACGCTGTTTCATTTCGTTATCGACCACAAGGGTGATCTGCGGCTGGGTCAACCGGCGTGACAGCACAACGCCGCCGATTATCGCCATGAGTAAAAGTACGCCGACGATCTCGACCGGCAATAAATATTCGGTGTACATCGCCTGTCCGATGCTCAATGTCTTCCCGACGCTTTCGTTTGCTTCCACCGAATGATTCGGCGCACGCATCACGGCGTAGAAAATAAAAAACGTCTGAGCCAGAAGCAGCAGGCCCAATCCGCCGCCGACCGCGTACAGGAACCGCAAACGGTTTAGCGGCCTGTCCTCGTCCAGGTTCAAGAGCATTATTACGAACACGACCAAAACCATGATCGCTCCCGCATAGATCAATATCTGCACCGCCGCGATGAACGGCGCCGCCAGCGTGACGTAAATGCAGGACAGCGAAATAAAAACGCCGACCAGCGATATCGCGCTGTAAAGCTGATTTTTGTGATACACCATCGAGACCGCACAGGCGATGGCGAATCCGGCAAATAGAAAAAATAATACGTCAGAAGCCATAAGAGAATTAGCCACAGATGAACCCAGATAGACACAGATAAGAAATGAACGCCGGGCCGATTGAAAATCTGAGTTTATCTATGTTCATCTGTGGACAAAACTTCCTAACTATTCAAAAAGTACACAATAACGATCGTCAAAATAACATTTGCGATCGCGAGCGGAAGCAGGAACTTCCATCCAAAATTCATCAACTGGTCAAAGCGAAAACGCGGCAGCGTTCCGCGGACCCAGATATAAAAGAAAAGGAACGCGCAGATCTTGCCGATGAACGCAACGTGGCTGACCAGCGCATAGGGAATCGATCCCGGTTCAAAAATATGTCCTAATCCGGGAACGTACCAGCCGCCTAAAAACAGCACCGTGCACATTACCGAGACCGTGAACATATTCACGTACTCGGCCATAAAGAACAGTGCAAATTTCAGCGCCGAATATTCCGTGTGGAAACCTGCAACCAATTCCGTTTCAGCTTCCGGCAGATCGAACGGTACGCGGTTCGTTTCGGCAAATGCCGCGATCAGAAAAACGATAAAGCCGATGAACTGCGGAATGATGAACCATTTGAACGGCGAACGGATCTGGGCAAAGATAATGCCGTTAAGATCGAGCGTGCCGGCCAGCATCACGACGCCGATCACGGATGCTCCCATCGCCAATTCATACGAGATCATCTGTGCCGACGAACGCAGCCCGCCCATCAGCGAATACTTACTGTTCGACGACCAACCGGCGAGCACGATGCCGTAAATGCCAACTGACGTGATCCCCAAAACGAACAACACGCCGACATCGATCTGCGCGATCGTCATCGGCATATTCCTGCCTTGTTCGGCGATCCACGTCACGGCCTCGCCTATATAAGCAACATCGGCAACGTAAGGAACCAGCCAACCAAGCGGATCGGCAATTCGCGGCCCGAACGGATAAACGACGATCGGCAGCAACGCACAGGTCAACGCGACCAGCGGCGCCAGAAAGTAAACAAACTTCTTCGATTTATCCGGAACGAGATCTTCCTTGAAAATGAACTTTAAAAGATCAGCGAACGGCTGCAGCACGCCCCACGGCCCGACGCGGTTCGGCCCGATGCGGCCCTGTATCCAGCCAAGCACTTTTCGCTCGGCCAGCACCGTATAAGCGACGATCATCAGCACGCCCTGAAAGGCGAGCAAGACGCCCACGCTAAAAACCACAAATGGAAATGCAGTTTTAAGAACAGATTCCATAAAAACTATTTATCCGGAACACTCCTGTCTGCCGCGCTCACGCTTGCTGCTTCGGCACGACCGCTTTCGCGGGTTGTTCCGTCGAGAGCAAATTGCACGAGCGGGGCGACCAGCAAGTTGTCGGGTTTCGGGTTGCCGTGCGCCAATAAATGAAACTGCGCCGTCTTGCTCGTCAGCGTCGTTAGGCGATGCAGCAAATGCCCGACCTTGGGCGTTTCGTTAAATCTCTCGCCGCCGTTCATCGAATTGACCGACTCGTTCAACGAATTGACCAACCCCGAACTATCGCGGGCCGCGATCGAATACTTCGCCTGAACCGGTTCCGATTCGTCTTTCAGCATCGGGTAACGCAAGCCTTCATAAGCTGGAATGGCTTCGGCGATCGCCTTGAACACGGCTGGCGTAGAAAGGTTGTAGCCAAAATCGACGCCCATTTCGCGGGCGATCAGGCTGGTGATCATCCAGTCGGCTTTTGCCTGATGGATCGGATCTATCGCTTTACGTACACGCTGCACGTTTCCGGCGTTGTTTGTAAATGTCCCATCGACCTCGGCAAAGCTCGCTGCCGGGAAAACAACATCGGCAAACGCCGTGGTCTCAGTTTCGAACAATTCCTGTACGACGACAAAATCCTTGCCTTCCAATACGCTCGCGTCATGTAAACTGCCGCCGATCAATACAGCCTTCGCGCCTTTCAGTGCTGCTTCGACCGGTTTCGCACCGGGCAGCATATCGGTCGCACCGACAGAGTTGTTGTAAGGCGGAAGCGGATGCAAAAGCACGCGTCTATTTTCCGCGGAAAAGCGTCCGGCCGATGCCGCGATCGCCGCCTGAGCGTTTGCGGAAAGTTCGCTGCCGACGATCACTATCAAATCGCCTTCGGTTTCGGTGATGGCTGTATTGAGGTCGTCAAGAGAGCTTACCTCGACGCCGAGCTTTTCGGCTGCTCTTCCCGCATTGGCCTGATCGGCAAATGCTGCCGCAAATGCGTCGTAAGAATCGACATTGATGTGAATGAACTGTTTTGCCTGTTTTGTCAGACGGATCGGAACATCGTTGACGACGATCAATTTTGCTCCGCCGTTGCGGACTGCCTGGCGGATCTGTTTCGCCGTGTAGGTCTGTTCTTCCTCGGGCTCGCCGCCGATCAGGACGATCGTTTTTGCGTAGCGAATATCCTTATGCGTACAAAGCGGAGCGCTCAGGTTCGCAAAGAACGCCGCCATGCTCCGGTCATCTGAGATGGCAATGTTTTCTGTATTTGCGACCTCTTTTGCAAAACGGCCGAGTGTGAATATCGATTCGTTCGTCAATCGCGGGCTGGCGACCACGCCGATCGAATCGCTGTAAGCCGCGAGATTATCAGCCGCAAATTTTATGGCGGCATCCCAAGTCGCCGGGATCAGCTTTCCGCCTTTTGAATATCTGATAAGCGGTGTTTTGATGCGGTCTTTGTGGTTGATGAATTCGTGAGCGAAGCGGGCCTTTACGTCAAGAAATTCGCCGTTCAACCCGTTAACATAACGGTCGCGGGCAACGATGCGATGCACTTCGCCGCTGCGTGAACCAATGCTGAGCTGCATTCCGTCTGACGAATAAACATCAGTTGTTACGGTCTGGTCCAGTTCCCACGGGCGCGTCGCATGCCGATAAACGCCGTCGAGCAGCGTTCCGGTCGGGCAGACCTCGATACAGTTGCCGCACTGCGAACAATTTAGCCAGCCGCCGTATGTTCCAATTACAGTGTTCGCACCGCGATTGCCGGCTTCGATGGCGTCCTCGCCCATCCATTCGTCGCAGACGCGCGTACAGCGTTTGCACAGAATGCAGCGCTGCGGGTCGTTAGCGACTATCGGCGAAAGATATTTTTCCGGTGCCCTGTTCTTTGGCTCGTCAAATCTTTCTTCCACATCGCCCCAGTCAAAGATCACTTCCTGCAATTCGCATTCGCCGCCGCGGTCGCACACCGGGCAATCGAGCGGATGATTTGTAAGCAGGAATTCGCCCATCGAGCGCTGTGCTTTTTCGATCTCGGGGCTGACGGTCGTAACGACCATTCCATCCGTGCATTTGATCGTGCATGATGTCTGCAGCTTCGGCATCTTTTCAATGCGGACCAGACACATGCGGCACGAGGCCTGCGGCTCCAGATCTTTGTAATAGCAGAACGACGGAATGCTGTAAGCATTGTCGCGGCACACGTCGATCAGAACGGCACCTTTTTCCGTCTCGAATTCCTTTCCGTTAATTATGACCTTGATCAATTCCTGTGACATTTAATGCGATCAAAAAACGAACAAAACTAGTCTTTCTTTTCAGCGGGAGCGGCCGTGTTCTTCTTTACGCTCTTCGGTCGCGTTTTTCCGTACGATCCTGCAAATATCTTGCCGCGACGTGTTCTTTTATCACCTTTACCCATACTAATTACCTCTTTTTACTTGTGTTTACTGAAACTTAAGATACTAACTAATTCTCGTCCAGATCGCGAACTCCCGCGTATCCGCCATCGAAAAAATTACGTGCTTTCAACATCGCGGCCGGAACCGCCGTGACGTGGTTTAAGCCGGGATCACGAATGATCGACCGCCGCAAGCTGTCACGCCCGACACCGCGTCGCCGCATCGTCTGAAACGCGACCTGCGTGTTTTTCGGCGAGACGACCGTATCGCCATCGAGATTGATCAGCAGCATTTTTGTACGCGGCGACCAATCGTAGATGTCGTTGTCCTTTAATAATTTGACAACAGGATCGCGTAGATCAAGCGTTTCGATGGCACGTTTGAAACGCGGGGTGACCACATTGAAAATATTGTTCTTCGCCCGCATCAAGAAAGCGGTCAAGCCGATCCGCTTGATAATTTCCTCGTCCTTCGTTTTCCCGCCGTATGCATTATTGACAGTAAAGGCCATCGATGGCTTGAAATATTCCGTGATCTTCACGCCCTTGTTCTTATGCACGAAATAGACCAGATCGCCGAGCAGGTACGTTCGGACGACAAAACCAGCCTGCTCTGTCGGCTGTTCGAGCATGAATTCCCGCGTCGTACCCGAAAGGTCATAAGGCCCGGACGCCGGTGCAGCCGCCGTGACGTTATATGCAGCGTCGTTCGAGCGTTCGAGTTCGCGGAGCTGGGCCATTGCCACGCCGCCGCCTTCGGAATATCCGGTTATGTATAGATTGGTGCCGATCTCAAGATTATTTCGGCGGCCTACCGCGCGGGCCGGTTTGATCAGGTCCATTCCGGCAAAACTGTTCACCACGTTTGCAGGATACGGGTGCCCGCCGGTGTGGTCGCCCTGGCCGATGTAGTCCGGCATCGCTATCGCGTATCCGCCCGATGCAAATGCAAGCATTGCCGATTCGGGTTCGATCCCTTCTTGTTTTCCAGTGAACCGCGACGGCATGAAATTGTTATAGACCGTCGTGCCGTGGTTAAAGACCACAAGGCCATTCGGTGCGCCGTTTACCGGAACGATCACAAGCCCCGAAAGCACAGCGTTTTTGCCATTGGCATCGCGCGACCGGTACGTGACCTTGTACAAATTCAAAGATCCTCGAAGCGGTTCCGGCGCTGATGACGTGAAAACCGCATTCATCCGCTTATTAAATTGAGCGGCTGTGATAGTCGCGATCTGCTGAGAGCTGACGAGTCCGGTTGCGGCCTGAGCAATGGCGGAAACAGTGATTGCCGCGATCAACGCACCAACCGCCGTGAATTTCTTTACAAATTCAAACTTGTTCATTGTTTCCTCCCTTTGCTCAAACGTTCGCTTCGACCTTATTCGTCTTATTGACTATCCATTTCTTAAAATCGTCCGGAAACTGCTTGATCGCGCTTTGTATCGGCCAGGCCGCCGCATCGCCGAGCGGGCAAAACGATTTGCCCTCGATGTTGTCGCAAATATCCAGCATCAACTGTGCATCTTCGGGCCGTCCGCCGCCGGATGTGATGCGGTCGAATATCTTCACAAGCCAGTCCGTGCCTTCGCGGCAAGGCGTGCACCAGCCGCAGGATTCGTGTTTGTAAAATTCGGTCAGGTTCTTTGTAGATTCGACGATGTCCACCGTCTCATCCATTACGATAAAGCCGCCCGAACCAACCGACGAACCGCCCGCGACGAGGCCTTCGTAATCCATCGTGACGTTTTTTCCGATGATCTGACCGGCGTTCATAATGTAAACGCTCGAACCGCCGGGAATGCAGGCCTTCAGCTTTTTATCGTCGCGAAGCATTCCGCCGCAGTCTTCCATAATGAACTTTTCAAGATCGGCGTAGCCCATCGGCAGTTCATAAACGCCGGGTTTCTTGATATGTCCGCTGACGGACCAGAGCTTTGTTCCGCCGCTCTTTTCAGTGCCGAGATCTCGCCACGCATCGCCGCCCATCTCTAAGATCTGCGGAACGGCGGTCAGCGTTTCGACATTATTCACAACGGTCGGCGACGCATAAACACCTTCGACGGCCGGGAACGGCGGTTTCATTCTTGGATGGCCGCGAAAGCCCTCGAGCGAACTGAGAAGCGCGGTCTCTTCGCCGCAGATGTATGCACCGGCACCGGTGTGCGTGTAGATCTCGTGGTCAAAGCCCGAACCGAGAATATTCTTTCCCAAGATACCGGCGTCGCGTGCCTCGGCGAGAGCGACATCCATAATGTCGATCAGGTATTTGTATTCGCCGCGTGTGTAAATGTAGCCCGTGGTCGAGCCAAGAGCGTACGCTGCGATGATCATTCCCTCGATCAACGCATGCGGATCACGTTCCATCAGGTAGCGGTCTTTGAATGTGCCCGGCTCTGACTCGTCGGCATTGCAGACGACGTATTTCGTCTTCGGCGAATCCTTTGGCACGAACGACCATTTCATTCCGGTCGGAAAACCCGCACCGCCACGCCCGCGCAGAGCGCTCTTTTTTACTTCCTCGATCACGTCAGCCGGCGACATCTGAAACGCCTTTTTCAGCGATTCATAACCGCCCGTCTCGCGATACACCTTCAGCGTATGCCCATTCTCAATGTGCATTCGCTTTAGCTGAAGCGGCTCACAGCCTATTGCTTTGATTTCCATAATCGTCTGACCGCAGGCATCCTTGCCTGCCAGTGTGGCTACCAGCGTTTTCCCGCGTCGTAATCTTCTCTTCGAATAATGCTACTTACTTTTCCGTCGATCGCTGCCCGTTCTATAGTTCCAATATATCTACTGTCCTGACTGTCTGATCGATTGTCGCCGAGCAAAAAATATTCTCCCTTCGGAATGCTGACGGCAGGAAAGTGATCTTTTGAAGGATGTTTCTGAAATGTCGACTCGTCCAAGATCGAACCATTGATGAACACGACACCTTCCTTTATCTCTATCTTCTCACCGCTAAGGCCGACAATGCGGAAAACCCAGCGGTCATCATCCGAAACACCTTTTTTGCGTGGCGGCTTGAAAACCACAATATCAAATCTTTCAATTGGATCGACTTCGTTATCTTTTACCCCTATCGAGGCAAAATGATCGCCTGGCTCGATGGTTGGCGACATAGCTCTTGCCGCGGCGACATTATGCCGAAGCGAAAAATATTTCTGAAGGCCGCAACCTGCTAACAGAAAGCAACTAAATAGAAATACGAAGATCGCATTTTTCATTTAAGCGAACCCAATATCTTGTCCACCTTCTCCGCAGTCAGATCCTCGTGATAGTCGAACCCGATCTGCATCATCGGAGCGGTGCCGCAGCTTCCGAGGCATTCGACGAGCGATACGGTAAATTTACCGTCTTCAGTCGTTTCGCCGGCGTGAATGCCGAGTTTCGAGCAAATATGATCGGTGATCGCCGGCTCGCCCATGATCTTGCACGAAAGCGTTTTGCAGATCTGGATATGGTGACGGCCGACGGGATGCATATTGAACATCGAATAGAACGTGGCCGTTTCCCAAACGTCCGTTAGCTCAAGATCGAGAAACTTCGCCAGGAAATTAACGCCCGCATTATCGATCCATCCGCGTTCACGCTGAACAACGAGCAAAAGCAGCGGTATCAATGCCGAACGCTTCCGCTCCGGCGGATACTTCGCCACATGCGATCTCATTTCCTCAATGACAGCGAGCGAAAACTCCGCCACATCGTCAGAGACGAGGACCTTATCCGTATAACTTGTCGGTGTTGCTGCTGCCATAAATAAGTGGTCAGTGGCCGGGAGTCAGTTTTTCTTCTAATTGGAACACTCGAACTTCAAGCTGCCCGATCTGATCGCGGGTCGCTGCGGCACTTCCGATGTTCTCGTTCAATTCGTCCAGTTCCAGGCGGATCTGTCGGGTTTCTTCCTCCAGCGTATTCAGCTTGGTTTCCATAAGGCTAAGTTTCGCCTCAACAACGGCTAAACGCTTGTCGATCTCAATAACCTTCAACGCGACCTCTGTGATCCGGTCATTGATAAGCCGCAGTTGTTCACCCTGAATCTCGAATCGCTCATCGATTGCATCGAAACGCTTATCGACTGTATCAAAGCGCTTATCGATCGATCCGAACTTACCGCTTATTGTTTCAAAATATTGGTCGTGCGTTTTGAGCTTCTGATCTAATTTTTGGAAGCCGACTTCCAGGTGATCGACTTTAGTTTCAAGGCGATCGAATCTTGTTTCAAGGTGATCGACTTTAGTTTCAAGGCGATCGAATTTTGTTTCAAAGTGATCGAGTTTATATGAATTGGTCCTTACATCTGACGCCATGCCGTCCACCTTTTGGACGACAACTTCCATCAATCGCATCATTTCAGGAATTTGATTTTCTTCCGCCATACATTCTATCTATGTAATTTTAAGCAAACATGCTACCGATCGATTTCCCCCAACACAATATCTAGGCTCCCGATTATCGCGACCACATCCGCGATCATTTCGCCTTCGCTCATTACCGGTAACGCAGATAGATTTACAAAGCTGGGGCCGCGGAAATGGACGCGTTCCGGTTTGGGGCCGCCGTTCGATTTCATATAGACGCCGAGTTCGCCTTTCGAGGCCTCGATCGGCATATAGACCTCGCCTGCCGGCACGTTGAAACCTTCGGCGACTATCAGGAAATGGTGGATCAGCGAATCCATATGCTTTCGCATATCGTCGCGATCGGGAAGTACGACCTTCGGAGCGTCGGCTTTCGTTGGGCCTGGTTTTAATCTATCGAGTGCCTGAAGCACGATCTTGTGCGATTCATATAGCTCGCGCATACGAACGCGGAATCGTGCCCATACGTCGCCATCCGGCTCGACCGGGACGTTGAAATCGTATGTTTCGTAGCCGGTATAAGGATTGTCGCGCCTTAGATCAAGATCGACGCCGCTGCCGCGAAGACTCGGCCCGGTCAGCCCCCAATCGATCGCGTCCTCTGCCGAAATAACGCCGATGCCCTGCGTTCGGCTCTGCCAGATCGTGTTTCCGGTCGCCAGTGTTTCAAAGGTGTTCAGAGCTTCCGGAAAGTCGTCTGAAAACTGCCTGACGCGGCGTTCGAAGCCCGCAGGCAGGTCCATCATCAGGCCGCCGATGCGGAAATAGCTCGGTGTCAACCGTCCGCCCGACACGGCTTCGATAAGGTTAAGTATCTTTTCACGCTGGCGAAAGCAGAAAAAGAAGATGCTCATCGCACCCAGATCGAGAGCGCTTGTGCCGAGCCAGACCATGTGCGACGCGATACGCTGCAGTTCGCACATCAGTACGCGGATTACCTGGGCACGTTCCGGTATCTCAAGCTGCAAAAGCTTTTCGGCCGCCATCACATAAGCCAGATTGTTGCCGAGCGGATTAAGATAATCCATCCGGTCGGTGATGACGATGCCCTGTTGGTATTTTTTGTATTCAAAGAGCTTCTCCATTCCCGTATGGAGATAGCCGATGTCGGGAACAGCCTTGATGACCAGTTCGCCGTCGAGCCGCAGGTCGAGCCTCAGCACACCGTGCGTTGACGGATGCTGCGGCCCCATCGAAAGCGTCATCTCCGATTCGAGTGCCGAATCCATCACATCGAACTGGCCTGGAATGTTCTCAACTGTAGTACTCATAGAATAGTGATGAGTGATAAGTGATAAGTGATGAGGGGAAATCTTATCTTGTCCCTTATTACTCATCACTAATTCATGCTGTACGGCTCATAGCCGCGCAGCGGATAATCCTTTCTCAATGCGTGTCCGTCAAAATCGCTCGGCAGCAGAATGCGGCGAAGATCGGGATGTCCTTCGAAATTTATGCCTAAAAGGTCATAGGTCTCGCGTTCATGCCAGTCGGCCGTCCGCCAAACGTCCGTCACTGTTGCGACCGACGGAGCATCCTCAGAAAGCAGCACTTTCAGACGCAGACGGCTGTGATGTGTTGTCGAGAAAAGGTGATAGTTGACCTCAAAACGCGGCTCTTCTTCCGGCCCGCGGTCGCAGCCGCACAGGTCGGCCAGCATATTAAAGCCGTGTTCATCGCGAAGAAAGTAACAGGCTTCTTCGATAGAACCGCTCGGGACAATGACCGTGACCTCGCCAAATGCTTCGATCACGTCGCCGACCCAATCGGCGTTCTTTTCTCTTAATTTTTCGACAAAGCCGAGCAGCTTTTCAGTCATATGATTTTGCAGAGGTCCGCACGTGAGCAAGAGCGAAACATCCGACTTTGAGCGTATCGCCCTTGCTCACGCGCGGGCTTCTGCATTCAGGATCTCTACGACGATCTACGCTTCTCGTGCCGCGACGGGACCGTGTAAGGCCTGGAAACTTGATTCTGTGCTACCTCGATCTCCGTTTCGGCTTCGAGTGCAGTGCCTTCCGTTACGGGCAGCGTTCCGGGAACGATCGACTCGCGTGATTCGGCTTCGAATGTATCGCGGCGGTCCTTGACTGATTCCTTCATGATCTTTTCCTGAAGCATCATGATCGCGTGTACCAGCATTTCAGGCCTCGGCGGACAGCCGGGAACGTAAATATCGACAGGCACGACCTTGTCCACGCCCTGAACGATCGCGTAATTATCAAACACGCCGCCTGATGTGGCACACGCTCCCATCGAGATAACCCATTTGGGTTCAGGCATTTGATCGTAAATGCGGCGAAGCACCGGAGCCATTTTTCGTGAAACGCGTCCTGACACTATCATCACATCCGCTTGACGTGGGCTTGCTCGAAACGTCTCAGCTCCAAATCTTGAAAGATCATTGCGAGCAGAGACGGTATTCATCATCTCGATCGCGCAGCACGCCAGCCCGAAAGTTGCCGGCCACAGGCTCGATTTGCGGGCCCAATTGATCACGGCATCAAGCTTGACGGTGACAACGTCCGGCAGCGATTCGAATAGCTGATTTTCTAATCCCATAACTGTTTAGTCCAAAAGTCTTGAGTCGTAAGTCTTAAGCTGAAGTCCGGCTAAAGACTAAAGACTTGCAACTTATGACTTTTACGCACTTATGACTTTTACGCCGCGAGCTTGCGTTCCGCAGGTCGCCGCCGACGCTGTTTTGCCATTGCCTTGGCTTCTTCGCGGGCCTCGACACGCGCCTGCAAGCCCCAGTCGAACGTACCCTTTTTCCAGACGTATATGTACCCGACGATCAGTGTGCCGACAAATACAAGAATTTCAACGAATGCGATCGTGCCGAAAGCGATCCCGCTCAATTTTTCCTGTGCCAGCAGGCTCTTAAATGCCACGGCAAAAGGAATGATGAACAGAACTTCGATATCGAATAAAAGAAAGATGACGGCTACGGTGTAGAACTTTACCGAAAAGCGGTCATGTGCACCGCCGACCGGATCTTTGCCGCACTCATAGGGCATTAGCTTGGTCGCCGTTCGCTTTCGCGGGCCGATCAATTGCGTCACCACCAGTTGGCTGGCGGCAAAGCCCATTGCGACCAGGAACATTATCCCGATCGGTACGTAATCCATTAGGTTGAAATAAGACATTTAGGCCTCAGGACACTAATCAAAACGGCGCTGAACTTATTGACGGAACAAAGTTAATCGTAAGGTAACCTAAATGCGGTGTCAAGGCAGTCGCAGATTCTGCCGATCGCGTAAATTTCGGTCATGATGACGTGTAAATAACCGTCTCCCGGCGATTTATTTATTTGACCGAAATCGGGGCCGTATGCTACTTTCATATATAGCAGATGCAGTGCCATTCCTTTCTGCTCCTCGCCTTTTACGTGTAACACAAGTGATCACTGGATTTAATACCGACATAGTTTTTGATGGGACGACCTATCACGTGCAGACCGAAGATAAAGGTCTTGCGCGGCCAATGATCCTTTCCCTGGTTTATGATCGCGGAACCATTCTGGCGAGCAAGCGCACACCTTACGACGATCTGCTTGCGGGTGAACTGGACGAGGAAGCATTAGCCGAACGCCTGCGAAAGCAGCATCGCACGATCTGCGCCGCCATCAAGGCCGGCAGATTGGACGATCTTATTCGTATGACCGAATCGGCACGAAAAGGCGAAGTCGAGGTCGCGACCGCTGGTGTTGTCGGAATTCCGAGGCCCGCGACGATGAGTATCGACGAGAGTTACGACGCCTCGGGCGAATTCAAGGTCGATTCCGTTCCGCCGATACCGAAACCGCCTATCGAAGATCTCAATTCAGATCTGCTCATGATCGAAGATTACGCGATCATCGACGAAGACATCATCGTTCCGGACGAAGCCGTCGAAATAGTCAGCGAAATGACTGGCCGCGAGCGTCCCGCGAACAATAAATTGACCGTCGAAATGCTGGGCGAAAGCAGATTTCGCGGCGGCGAACACAAATCCGTCACCTTTATGGTGTGCCGCGGCAGCCAGCGAAGGGTCGTCGGCGATGCACAGATAATGGTAAAGATCCTCGGTTCCAGCTTTCGCCCGCTGATATTTCACGCCCGCAGCGATCAGAACGGCATCGCCAAAGTTAATCTTCAATTCCCGACTTTCTCAGAAGGCCGAGCCGCATTGCTCGTCCGTGCGATGAGCGACGGCGAAGAGGTCGAACTCCGTCGCGTCGTCGCAAACGGCTAAACATTTTGTATTTATCAGCGGCTTAGGTGAAAATCGTATCTATGACGATCTTCATCAACGGCGAATCGCGCGACCTCGATGGTGTCAGTACGCTTTCGGGCCTCCTCGACGCGCTCGATCTGCCGAAGCAGCGTGTTGCGATCGAACTAAACCGCCAGGTCATCCGCAAGCAGGATTGGGAAAACACTCAGGTCAGCGATAACGATAAGATCGAGGTCGTGCATTTTGTGGGTGGTGGTTAGCTGAAGAAAAGGAGAAAAGGAGAAAAGAGGCGATGAAAATAACACGCCATCAGGAACTTGATGTCTACAAGAAGGCGTTTGACGCAGCGATGGAGATATTCGAGATGTCGAAGAAGTATCCGAAGGAAGAGGTTTACTCCTTGACCGATCAGATTCGGCGTTCGTCTAGATCTGTTTGCGCAAACATTGCGGAAGCTTGGCGCAAAAGACGATATGAGGCTGCCTTCATCGCAAAACTTAACGACGCCGAAGGAGAGGCCGCAGAAACCCAAACATGGCTCGAGTTCGCTGTGAAATGTGAATACATCGATCGCGAGAAGGCTGTTAAACTATTTAGGTTTTACGATGAGATTCTATCAATGTTGGTAGCAATGGTCGTCAACTTAGACAAATGGATTTTTCCAACAGGTGCTCGTGGTCGGAAGTAGAATATTTGTTAAGTCCTTTTCTCCTCTTCACCTCTACTCCCTTTCTCGATTGCTTTAGCTATCGCTTTGCGTGAAAATTATTATCAACAGATGTCAGACACATTTATTCTCGCCGGAAAAGAATTCACCTCGCGCCTTATTATTGGAACGGGCAAATACCGTTCGTTTGACGAGATGAAGGCGGCCCATACTGCTTCGGGAGCGGAGATGGTGACGGTTGCCGTTAATCGCGTTCCGCTCGACCGCAAGACCGAATCATTCCTCGACCACCTCGATCTGAAAATGCAGATCCTGCCGAACACGGCCGGATGCTACGACGCCGACCATGCGATCCGCACGGCTCGTCTGGCACGCGAAGCGCTTGAGACAGATTGGATCAAGCTTGAGGTCATCGGCGATCCGGTGACGCTTTTGCCGGATAACGAACAAACACTCGAAGCCGCAAAAATATTGGTCGCCGAAGGCTTTATCGTCCTGCCGTATTTTACCGACGACCTGATAATGGCGAAAAAGCTGCTCGACGCAGGATGCCCGGCCGTGATGCCGCTGGCCGCTCCGATAGGTTCGGGAATGGGTGTGCAGAACCCGTCGAACCTGCGAATTATGCGCGAGCAATTGCCCGACGCAACGATCATCGTCGATGCCGGAGTCGGTGTGCCGTCAGATGCCGCCATCGCAATGGAACTCGGAGCCGACGCGATCCTGATGAACACCGCCATCGCCGAAGCCGGTGACGCAGCGTCAATGGCAACCGCAATGAAACTAGCCGTCCAGGCCGGCCGCCTCGGGTACCTATCCGGCCGCATGCCCAAACGCCTCTACGCCTCGGCATCAAGCCCGATCCAAGGCGCCATTAAATAGAATGCAGAAGCCCGCACGGGAGTAAGGGCGAAACGAGAAGATGAAGATCAAAGTCCTTTTCTTTGGAGCAACCGCCGCCGCCGTTGGTAAACGCTACGCCGAATTTGAAACTCAGAAAGATGAAGCCGTTGGCGAATTGCTTACTGAACTCTGCGACAAATACCCGCGTCTTTCAAACCACAAACTTTTTGTCGCAATTAACGAAGAATACGCCGAGCCCGATGCTAATTTGTCGCCGGGCGACGAAGTAGCGATCTTCACTGCGGTTTCCGGCGGCTAGCAGTTTCCCATTCAATAATGAGTTCATTGACGACTGCAATTGACGACCTATACAAAGCTTTCGCTGAAGTGGCACGGCCTGAGATGATCCATGCCTGTCCGTGCTGCATGACCGCCGAGGAGGTCGAAACACTTCTGGCGAGACCTCTGCGCGGCCTGACGTCCGATGAGCTTTCCTCATACGCTTCTTCCGCATTGCTGACCGTCGGCGACGTCCCGGATTACCTCTATTTTCTGCCTAGGATCTTGGAACTATCGATTCAAGATGATTCGTGGTGGCCCGATATAGAAGTGTCGGGAAACAAGATCAAGATGACAGAACCGATGTCATGGTCTCCGAAGAGACTCGCGACTCTAATAATCTTTTTTCATGCCTCCATTGATCGGATTCTTGAGTCGGCCAATTACCATCGAATTGATGAGTGGATGTGCGCAATTGGGACGACGGAGGTTGAAATACGCCCGTTTCTCACGAGAATAGAAGCTGATTCGGAGGCAGTATTGGAGTATTTCGGATCAAACGCGAAATGCTTACCTGATGGAAAGCTGTGCAACCCATTTTGGGAAAGTTCAGGAGATCGACATGATGAAATCGTCGCGTGGTTTACATCTGGATCAGTAAGCAAAATTCTATTCGATGCTTATGGCTACAAGACCTGATTCGGTAACATGGATTTTTTCGAACTCACAACCGATCTGATCGACATCACGAGCGTTGCCCGCCGTGTTGTGCCGCCGGAGTGTGGAGCGACGGTTACGCTTGATGGTTACGTGCGTCAGTTTACAAAAGGGAGAGAGACGCTGCATCTTTTTTATGAGGCTTACGAGCCGATGGCGTTGAAAGAAATGCAGAAGTTGGTCGAGCGGGCAAAGGCGGAGTTTGAGATATCGAACGTCGGCATTGTACATCGGTTGGGCAAACTTGAGATCGGCGAAACAAGCGTTGTCATATCCGTTGCCGCACCTCACCGCAAAGCCGCTTTCGCCGCCTGCGAATGGCTTATAAAAGAACTAAAACAAACCGTCCCAATCTGGAAAAAAGAAGTTTACGCCGACGGCGAAGTTTGGGTCGAAGGGGAAGTAAGTGATAAGTGATAAGTGATAAGTGATAAGTGATAAGTGATAAGTGATAAGGGAAGAACTCACTCTTACCTTCACCTTTCACCTTATTACCTATCACCTATCACCTATTCCAGGATCACCAATCACCTATTCCAGTTTCGTTCTGGCCCTCGCCACCAGCGAATCGAAATGATTCTCAAGCGCTTCATTCACTCCGCGTAATCCGGCGACAACGGCTGATCCCCAATCAACATATTCGCGTCTTCGTTCGATCGACCAATCTGCGGGCGGGCTGTTTGTGATGTCGGTGATATTGCTGATCTTGTCGGCGAGTTTAACGATCTTGGCCCCGGACGAAAGGTGCGGTGCGTGCTCGATCTGGAGCCGTTTTCGTTCCGCCTTTTCCAGTGACTTGTCATCGGTCACTTCCATCACATATCCGGCGACGGTCTCACCAAACAGCAATGCGATCTCATCGCGCGTCACGCCGCAGTCTTCGACCGTATCGTGCAGAATTGCGGCCATCAGAACGTCGATGTCATTGACGCCGCCGATATTCGCAATCAGATTTGCGACCTCTAACGGATGATTGATATACGGCTCGCCGCGTTCGTCTTTACGCGTTTGTCCGGTGTGTTTTTGTGCTGAGTAGCTTGCGGCGTGGAGTAGATTATTTAGGTTGTTCACACAGTTCAGGAATCATTGTTAATGAATAATAATCCGGGCATGACCTCTTCTTCATCTTGTTCGTTCCGGTTCTTCTTTATCTGTGGTTAAGATTTGATATGACCACAGATACAGAAGAACAAGAGGACAAATCCGAACCCAGAAAAATCACTCTTGAAAATCAATTACTTAATTACTTCGATCGAAAGCGTCTGCTGTCCCGTGATTATAAACTCGGACGGCGGCAGCGTTGTTTCGTAAACTACCGTGTTCACAACAGGCTTTACACCGCCTACGATGCGGTCGTTGTTTATGGTCGCGAGTACGGATGGCGGCAGGTTTGGCATTTCGCTGGAACCGATCACGGCACCCAAACTCGAACGCGATGTCACGGCATAGAGCCTGTCGCCGGATTTTAGTCTGTTGATGGTGCTTATCAGTTCCGCAAGGTTGCGCGGGACAAATTGCTGGATAGCCGAGTCGCGTTGTATCTGGCTGCCGTCGCCGACCGCGATCGTGAAAACTCCCGTCGGAGTTTCTTCCGGTATTTTGACGGGAATGCGTTGGATATAGACCTTTCCCGCATTGGTCCGCGCATACGCCTGCACTTCCACGGTCTCGCCAGCCTTTACCTTTGAACGGTCGATCGACAACCGGTCGAGAGTCGCGGTCTTCGCGTCGTCCTCAGATCCGATCTCGACATTGATTCCGGTGATCTCAAGATCGTCAAAACGGCTTCGCAGCAGGACGCTGGCCGGGGCGACGACCGATCCCGCAGCCATTTGCGAGGCCTGTGACCCGGCAAAACGGCGTTCGATATGAACCGTTTCCTGTCCTTTGATCTTTATATCGCTCTTGACCGAAACGGTCGTGTCGCCGAGGCCGCGTTCCTGTGCGGTGATCGCGTTGTAGAGCGAAATATTTAGCAGCAGCGGCGTCAGGAATTCGTCCCTGGCAACTTCAAAATTTATTACCTCTGTTCCGCCACGGCTGGTGTTGATGTTCAGCCGCACCGGTATCATCGCCGGTGCCTGGCCGAGTTTGCCGTAAACGCCGGTCGCGCGGTCTTGCGTCATCGAGCCGACCATCGCATCAGGCACGGCCATTTTGAATGAGTTATTCATATTCGGGATGACGGTAACGACATGCGATTCCGACATCGCTAGATCTGAAGTACCCAATCCGAGGAACGGATGGCCGAAGGCATAGATCTTTTCACCGTCACGATATGTCACCGTGCCTGCCGCCGCCAGGCTGTAATCGCCCCGCGTCAATTGCATCGAGACCGAATCGCCGCCTAACAGCGTACTCGCGTCCGCCGTTTTCATCGGCGTTATCGCCGCCGAACCGCCGACCGCCGACACCGGCAGCAAACCGGCCTGCATCAATTGCGGTGCAAAGAAATTCAATGTCTCCTGCGAAAATCCCGTAAATGTGATCGGCGTTGCGATCCGCTGAAACGTCTGCCCCGCGACTGCCATCAACGGCGAGTTTGCCGACGCTCCGGCAAGCATTCCCGACGCCGAGTTCGCTTTCGGAAAACTAGGCGACCAGCCGGTCGAGGCAAGTTCGGCGAATGAAACGACTCTCGGTTCGCGGGCGAGGTTCTTCATCGGCTGCTTTTGCTCGAAGATGTCGATCATTTGCTCGATCGGCGTGATGCCGCAGATCGCTTCCTTGGAAAACGGAAAGCTGTAAGAGATCGCGCCGACCAGTTTGCCGTTAATATAGACCGGCGAACCAGACATTCCGGCAAAGACCGCCGTTCGGTCCGCACTGCCGCCGCTTATTCGCCCGACGATCATATCCTGGCGCGGGCCGATCCCGCCCGGAACCACACCGAGGATCTCGACATTGAATTCTTCCGGTTCTGTCCCGCGAAAGACCGTTCTGGCCGTTCCACGCATTCCTTCCTTTACCTCGCTCAGACGAAGAAATACGGCCGATTCGGTGCTTTTGCCCGAAGATGCGGTCGAAACTGTGGTGGGTTGGGCGTAAACGCTCCACGAAAACAGGCAAAAAAGGGAAATAATGGCGAGGTTGCGGGGCATTGTTATTTTCACAAAAATATTCCTCTATTACGGCGTTTATGGTAGCATTTAAGCTGACTTACCTAAAGCCTTTTCCTTACGGCTTGTAATTGAGAATCACGCACACGTTTCCCGGTTGCACTAAAACATTTTTTAGATCAAATCCACCATGGCTAAAGTAAAGCGACTTTTTAAGAGTTTCCTCAGACTGCTATTGCCGGTCGTCCTTCTTCTTGTCGTAGCGGCCGCCGCCGCCGGTGTCTGGCTCGTTTACGAGACCTCGCACACGGCACACCTCGGCTATCTCGTCACTACCGAAAAATACGGCCAGTTAAGTTCCCGGGCGGCGCAGGTTACGGAAGAATCGTGGCCGACCCGTGACGGCGGGGTCCTGAAGGGCTGGCTGCTGCGCGGTTCGCCCAACCTTCCGGCGATCCTTTTGCTTCACAAATACGGGGCCGACCGTTCGCACGTCTTGAACCTCGGCGTAAAATTGAGTGAAGCGACGAACTTTACCGTTCTCATGCCAGATCAGCGGGCTCACGGGGTCGATGCCGCGACTCAATTCACGACATTCGGCGGAAAGGAATCGGAAGACGCAATGGCCGCCATCGATTATCTTAAGACATTGAAATCGCCCGAGCAGTTCCAACTTGTCGGCGGTGGTTTCGGCGTTTATGGAAAGGAATTGGGTGCGATCGCAGCTTTGACCGCCGCAGGATCTAATCCGGAAATAAAGGCGATAGCTCTTGATTCGGTTCCGGCCGATTCTGATGCGTTGCTGGCCTATACCATCGGCAAACGGTTTCCGTTCGCCAGCATCGTGACCGAAAAGCTTGGACAAATTGGCACTTACGGATATTTTTACGACGGCTCGTATAATCGAACAACCATGTGCGATGTCGCAAGAGGCGTTGCCGATCGTCGTTTGCTGCTGCTGGCTGGCGCCGATGCCCCGGCGTTTCAGGAATCAACGTCGAAGCTAAGCAAGTGCTTTCCAAATTCGACGCGGATGGATTCGGACACGGACCTTAAGCCGTCTGGAATGGGTATTCTAAATGCGTCGATCGAGACCTCAGAGGCATACGACCAACGGATAATCGATTTCTTTAGAAACTCGCTGACACCTGCGATGTAGTTCTATTCGCCTAGATCGATCGGCTTTTTCGAATGGCCGTTAGTTTGAGCAACGCTGTGAATTTCGGCGTTGCTTTCCATTTGGCCGACGGCCTGTTCGAGAATGCTTTTCAATTTTGTGAGCCTTTCGGAGGTCGATGTCATCTCGATAAATTGAGATTTCAATTCGTTGTCGAGATTGAACGCCGCAGCGACAAGGAATGAAAGCTGTTCGGGTGCCGCCCGCGGAACATCAGGAAAACGGCCGCGGTTCCCGCTCAATTTGAACGCCGCTTTTGCCACGCGGTCAAACAATCCGAACACTTCATCCGAGATCGCATTCAGCGGTCCTTCATCCTCTTCATCATCTTCGAAAAACGCCACCTCGGCCGAAAAATAAGGCGTTCCTATATCGACATATTCGATCAAGCGGTATCTGACCAGGCCGAATGTCAGGATGTTCGACCGCTCGTCCGGAGTAGGTTGGACCTGCCTGATCTCAGCAACGCAGCCGACCGTTCCAGCCGCTGGTTTTTCATCGAACTCCGATTGCGGTTCAAACAGATTGATGCCGAAAACATTTCGCCTCAGTTCGATGTCCTTCAGCATTTGCTGGTAACGCGGCTCGAAAATATGCAGCGGCAGCAGCTCGTAAGGCATCAGCACGAGCGGTAGAGGGAAGATCGGGATGTTCTGCATCCCAAGGACTTTTTCGATTGCTTCGGACATTATTCTTAGGCTAACTTTGCCGCGATAAATTCCGCGATCTTCTCCGGCTCCTCGTCGCTCAGGGCCAAACGCTTTGCTCCGATCACGGCGTCGGAAATATTCATCGCTTTTGTTTTGAAGCGATTATCGCGAATGACGAGGTCTTCGACAACACGGCGTTCCAATTTTTCACGGCTCGCGTCTTCTTCGATATCGGCGGCGACCGCGTAATCGACCGGCACGGAATTGTTCTTGATGCGGACGTGCAAGGCTCCAGTCATCGCCTGTATTTTTTCGCGAATCTCTTTCAGTTCAAGCACCGAATTCGGAAAGCCCAATTGCCCTCGCAGCGTGATCTCGATGATAGGTGCCGGTTTCCCGTCCTCCGCCGTTCGTGCTTCTCTCGACATCTTTTGCAGAGCCGCTGCCGTCAGCTCTTTCGTATCCGCAAACCGATCGACCTCAAAACTCAGCCGCTGAAACGGCCGGTAATGATAGTCCTCGATATGCCTTGCCGAAACATTATTCTGCTCGTCCACATCGACAACGAAAACGCCGCGCCGTTCGCGAAATTCCGAGATATTGGTTACCTCGATCGAACCCGGATTGAACGCCCAGTTGTCGATCTCGTAGTGCATATGCGTGTGGCCGAGAGCGACATAATCGGTCACCGATCTCAACTCTTTCAACGCCGATAAAGACAACGCCGGGATCGGATGCGTCTGATGTCCTTCGACATCTGTGTGCAGCATCAGCAGATGAAACGCACCTTCGCGGCGATTTTCTTTTATCGCTTCGGTCAGCATCGGGATCGCCCAATTGGCCGATGCTCCGTACCAATTCGATCCGAAAATTCGCGCCTGCGCGATGTCGATAAAACCGCCTTTGCCGTATTCGTTGTCCCACGGTTCATACGCGATCTTTCCCTCAACGGTCTTCGGTTCCAGCAAATGAAGCAGGTTCCAATTTGCCAAACTTCGCAGCCAACTGTAATCGCTGTCGTTATGTTTCTGATCGTGATTTCCCTCGATCGCCACGACCGGAATTCCCGCGTCCTTCATCATCTGCAGGCCGGCGACCGCGTAGTTCATCGTCTCGGGCGGCACATTTCTTTTATGAAAAAAATCGCCGCAGATTATGACGAAATCAACCTTTTCGCCGATGCCGTAACGCCGCATCACGTCGATCCACGCATCGAAAAAATCACGCGGACTTTCCGGAAGCTGGTATCGCGTACAACCGAGATGTACATCGGAAATGTGGAGGAATTTCACTGTAATTAAATTTTACCACAGAGGGCACAGAGCACACTGAGGTGTTAAGAGATCAACCCTCAATAAACTCTGTGTTCTCTGTGCCCTCTGTGGTAAATTCTCTGCATGGACAAAGTCGTGATTATCACCGGGGCCTCGAGCGGCATCGGCAAGGAAACCGCTAAATTGTTTCAGGCAAAGAGCTGGAAGGTCGCCGCGACGATGCGTTCGCCGGAAAAGGCCGACGATCTGCAGCGTATCGCCGATGTCGAAACCTTTCGCCTAGACGTAACGGATGTTGATTCGATCAAGGCTGCGATCGCCGCGACGATCGAGAAATTTGGCCGCATCGACGCCGTTGTGAACAATGCCGGTTATGGCCTGCTCGGCCCGTTCGAAGCCGCCACGCCTGAGCAGATCGACCGCCAGTTTCAGACAAATGTCTTCGGCCTGATGAACGTCTGCCGCGAGATCATTCCGTATTTTCGCGAACAAAAACGAGGCACAATAATTAATGTCGCATCGCTCGCCGGCCGCGTCGCGTTCCCTTTTTCCAGTCTCTATCATGCTACGAAATGGGGTATCGAGGGCTTTTCGGAATCGCTTCAATATGAACTTGTTCCGTTCAATATCCGCGTTAAGATCATCGAGCCGGGGCCGATAAAGACCGATTTTTACGGTCGTTCGCAAGAGATCGCCAGGCGCGAAAGCCTGTACGCATACGAACCGGCGGCAGAGCATTTTCTGGAATTTATGGACAAATCGGGCAAGGACGCTCCCGATGGTTCCGTCGTCGCACAGGCGATCTATGATGCCGCGACCGACGACAGCCGAAAACTTCGTTATCCTGTAAATACAAAGGGTTTGCTCGGTTTGAGAAAAATGCTGCCCGACGCACTGTTTTTTCCGCTAATTAAAAAGATATTTCTGAAATAGGCAAAACAAGCGTAAAATGCGATGATAATTGATGTGCAGATCGCAAAAGCCGTTTGATTTTGGATCGAGGGACATCAGAGTCTAAGCCCTTGCATTTCCGGAGATTCCCGGACTTTCCAATTGATTTCGCGACCGACGATAGGCAATGTTAAAAAGTCCTGAAATAAACAGGCATCTCTTCTTTCCTCGTATACATTTATTATTATAATGTTAGGTGCCGCACGTAGCGGTCGCCTGATGTGTGGCAGTATGCGGGCGTTTACAATCGCGTGAACCTGAAATTTTTGAGTCTCAACTCGCATAATCACGTCCATTCCGGCCTGTTTCCGAGCTGTTACCTGCACTTACTGATCTATTGGCGATTGATACAGTTTCGATGTGTATTTATGATCCGGCGGCGGTTGCTTTTGGCTGCGCCGCAAGCCGCCAGCGAGGCATATAAAAAATGAAGATCTTACTTTACAACCCGGACAATGGGGTGACGCGCAATTTTATGCCGCACCTGTGGATGTTCCTGCTCCAGTCCCTCACGCCGGCGGAACATGAGGTCGTTTTGATCGACGGCAACGCAAAGGCAATGACCCGGCCCGAGCTTGTACGGTTTTGTAAGGACGAAAATATCGGACTTGTCGGCATCGGATCTATGACCCGTATGGTCGCCCGCGCGTATCTCGTCGCCGATTCGCTTCGCGAGGCCGGAATTAAGGTCGTAATGGGCGGTCCGCATGTGACGGAATGCCCCGACGAAGCTCTCGGCAAAGATGGCGGCCCGCGTCACGCAGACGCCGTTGCTCTGGGTGAGGCCGACGAAACTTGGCCGCTGATCGTTGCCGATGCCGCACGCGGCGAGCTCAAGGAAGTTTATACGCCCGAGATGGATCCGAAGGGCAACGACAAAAAACCAAATCTACAGCCCTATCCGCACATCCCGTGGGAAACGCTCGATCTGGATCAGTTCAGCCTTGTACCAAAATTTTTGCAGCCCGCACTTTCACGCCTGGGCGAAGGTTGGGGCAAATTCTTTGTCGTCCCGATCGAGACCGGACGCGGCTGCCCTTACGGCTGCGAGTTTTGCACCGTCACCGGATTCTTTGGCGATTCGATCCGTTTTCGTTCGAACGAAAGCGTCGTTGCGGAACTGCTTCGCCTTAAGGAGCGTGCCAAAAAGGAAAAAGGCCAGATCGCCGTCTTCTTTATCGACGACAATCTCGCGATCAACAAAAAACGTCTGAAAGGGTTGCTCCGCGACATGATAGCCGCCCGTGCGACGCTGCCGTGGGTAGCTCAGATCTCGGCAAACTTGCTTGGCGACGAAGAACTCGTAGACCTCATCGCCGAAGCGGGCGGAAAATGGGTCTTCATCGGAATGGAATCGATCGACCCGGCAAATATGGCCGATGTGAACAAGCAGTTCTCGAAACCGGCCGATTACAAAGGCGTTCTCGATGGCCTTGCAAAGCGAAATATTTTTGCTATCACTTCATTCATCTTTGGAATGGATAACGACACCGTCGGCGTCGCCGACCGCACGGTCGATGAGATCGAAACCTGGTCGCCCGGCCTGCCGGTCTATGGCCAGCTAACGCCGTTTCCATCGACGCCGCTTTATGACAGGTTGTTAAAAGCCGGAAGGCTCGAGCGTCCGAAGCATTGGCTCGACTTTGCACCGTTCGTAATGGCTCATAACCCGCTGAAAATGACGATCGAGGAAGCCAAAAGTGAGACATTTGACGCGTGGTCGCGCAGCTACAGCCCCGAACGCAATTGGGAATCGATCCAGGCTATCCGCACCGCACCTATTCAGACGCGCATCGGCCACATCGTCGCACGCCTCTTTTTCCGCGGCATCTATTTCCCGCAGATGAGCAAATGGTCGTGGATAAAACTGCTGATAGACAACCGCAAATCGATCCTCAGCCTGACCAGCGAAGGCCTCGGCACCTGGCGCCGCGCCAGAAAACGCCAACGCCGCGAAGCAAAACTCGTCGCACGCCTGGAACGCGAAGGCCCGACCGAAATACACGCCGGCGATTAGGTTTTTCCGGAATAAGTGATAGCTGATAAGTAATAAGTGATAGGTAAGCAACGTCCTAACCTATCACTTATCAGCTATCACTTTTCACTTATTCCGAGTAGTTTCTGCGATAGCCTTTGCTCTAAATTTCAGTCGCCAAAATCATTCAACAGCGGCCTGAGCCTTTTAATCGTCTCATTGTGAGCCGCCCCGT
>Ga0193752_1000434_pt1 | contig 40567 bp, 30 predicted proteins | sample H1c1metaG_FD_144924 | JGI IMG/M metagenome (GOLD analysis project Ga0193752, IMG submission 144924) | Soil microbial communities from a riparian zone of the East river system, Colorado, United States - H1c1 | ecosystem: Environmental > Terrestrial > Soil > Riparian zone | place: USA: East River... | reverse complement strand
AAAACTCTTTGCCGCAACCTTGACCGCTTCCTGTTCCTTCGGCGTGTAGGCTCGAAGAGCGTGCTGCACGCGGTTGCCTAATTGGGCCAATACCTTGTCCGGAATGTCCGCCGGGCTTTGCGTTACAAAATATATGCCAACGCCTTTCGAACGGATCAGCCGCACGACCTGTTCGATCTTTTCGACCAATGCAGACGAAGCATCGTTGAACAGCAAATGAGCTTCGTCAAAGAAAAATGCGAGCTTCGGTTTGTCGAGGTCGCCGGCCTCGGGCAGCATTTCGAAAAGTTCGGAGAGCAGCCACAGCAGAAACGTGGAATATAGTTTTGGCGAATTTATAAGATCGTCCGCGGCCAGCAGATTCAGCACGCCTTTGCCTGAAAGCGTCTGCATAAAATCGTCCAGTTTAACCGCCGGTTCGCCAAAGAAACCTTCTGCGCCTTGTTGCTCTAGTTGCAATAAACCCCGCTGGATCGCGCCGATCGTCGCCTTGGATACGTTGCCGTATTTGGTCGTAATATCGTCCGCATTTTCACCGACATATTGCAGCAGCGATTGCAGATCTTTCAGGTCGAGCAGCAGCCAGCCATTCTCATCCGCCAACTTGAAGGCGATGGCCAGCACGCCTTCCTGCGTATCATTTAGTTGCAGAATGCGTGCGAGCAGCAGCGGCCCCATCTCCGAAACGGTCGCTCGCAGCGGATGTCCCTGTTTACCGAAAACATCCCACACCGTCACGGGCGCGCCTTCGAATTTAACATCCGTAAACCCAAGCTGCGTCAGCCGGTCGCCGATCTTTCCCGTCATCGAACCAGGCTGGCTCACACCAGTCAGGTCGCCTTTGATGTCGGCCATAAAGACGGGCACGCCGCGTCGGCTGAATTCTTCCGCGATGCGCTGCAGCGTTACCGTCTTACCTGTTCCGGTCGCACCGGTAATTACGCCGTGACGGTTCGCCATCTGCGGAAGCAGGAAAAATTCCGAAGCCTCGTGTTTTGCTACTAAGATTGGATCTGCCATAGAAAGGATTATATGTTCGCCTCGTGAAATGTGCGAGGTAATAAAGGAAAGATAATTTGCCCGCGAAATAACGCGAATGTCCGCGAAAAGAATAAGAGCAATACTGATTCTTCCTATTAGCGTTTATTAGCGTAATTCGCGGGCAAGATTCTTACGCCGCTGCGGTCTTATCTACTTCATGCGGTGCGTCGCAGTTTACCATCCACACGATGCCGAATTTGTCCGTCAGCATTCCAAATGCCTCGGCCCAAAAAGTTTTGTCCAGCGGCATTGTCACGCTTCCGCCGTCGGAAAGATTAGCGAAATAGCTCTTTGCCTTTTCGACGTCATCGAGGCCTATCGCCAGCGAAATATTTCCGCCGCTTGCCGCTGTCGCCTCGGGCCTCATATCGTCGCACATCATTATATGTGTGTCGCCTACCTTAATGGTCGCATGCATTATCGCATCGGCCGGACCCATCTCAGCCATCGGCGAATCGCCAAATGTTTGGGCATACAGCTCCTCGGCTCCGAGGGCTTCCTTATAAAAATCTATCGCCTCACGGCAATTTCCTTTAAACGCAATGTATGGACTCACTCCGATCATTTTATTTACTCCTTTTTTTTGGCCCACTGAACTTAGACATTCAATGGGGATGATTATTTTGGTCGCGCGATTATATACGATTTTCTTTTCGTATGACTAGTTTTAATCCGGACCATTTTTCGTCCACCGCGGTAGACCTTTACATCGACCAGCCCGAGCGGAAAAGCAAACCTCGCGTATCCTGAATATCCTGCGGTCATAAATGGAATTTACCACAGAGGACAGAGAGACCACAGAGGAAATCTAAGTGTATTGTACAAAATTAAACTCCCTGTTCTCTGTGAACTCTGTGGTGAAATAGAATCACTAGAAGCGACATTTTGCCTCGCGTTATTTGTTAAATACTTGCAAGTATTCGATAATCAATAGTTTTGGATATCTACTAGACTTTATCTAAGTTTGCACCCCAATTTAACGAGTGATTATTAGTTGCTTGTTGAGGGTGCGCTAAAAACAAAGAATAGAAACAAATATGAACAGTTACGTGATTTATTTAGCGCCCGCTTTAGGGATTTTGGGCTTGGTGGTAATGGCGTTTAAGTCGGCTTGGGTCACTAAGCAGGATGCGGGTGACGAGAAGATGCAGGAGCTTGCCGGCTATATCGCCGACGGAGCGATGGCGTTTTTGAAGGCCGAATGGAAAGTACTGAGCATATTTGTTCTATTCACCGCAGCTTTGCTGGCCTATTCGGGCACGATCCACGAGGTAAACGGCAGACAGATCCATTCCAGTTGGGTGATCGCTGTCGCGTTTATCATCGGTGCGGTGTTTTCGGCCACGGCCGGCTACATCGGGATGAAGATCGCGACCAAGGCAAACGTCCGAACGACGCAGGCAGCCCGTACGAGCCTAAAGAAAGCTCTGGCGGTTTCCTTCACAGGCGGAACGGTAATGGGCCTCGGCGTTGCAGGTTTGGCGGTTCTTGGTTTAGGCGGGTTGTTCATTGCATTCCTCGCTTTGTTTGCTGGGCTCGGTGCAAACACGGTAAGAACTGCGATCGAGGTCTTGACCGGTTTCTCGCTCGGTGCCGAATCGATCGCGCTGTTTGCTCGTGTCGGCGGCGGTATTTATACAAAAGCGGCTGACGTTGGAGCCGATCTCGTCGGTAAGGTCGAAGCCGGAATTCCCGAAGACGACGTTCGAAATCCCGCGACTATTGCCGATAACGTAGGCGACAATGTGGGCGATGTCGCCGGTATGGGCGCCGATCTTTTCGGTTCGTATGTTGCAACTATTCTGGCAACGATGGTATTGGGCCAAGAGATAGTTGTGCGAGACAATTTCGGCGGAATGTCAGCCATTCTTTTGCCGATGGTCATCTGCGGTTTGGGAATAGTTTTTTCTATCATCGGGACTTTTTTCGTTACGATCAAGGACGAAAAATCGAGCGTGCAAAATGCTCTGAACATCGGAAACTGGGCGTCGATGATATTGACGGTTGTCGCGTCTTACTTTGTCGTAATGTGGATGCTGCCTGAGGGGCAGATCACGCTGCGTTCGACCGCGTTCAATAAAAACGGTGTTTTCGCGGCGATCGTCGTCGGAACAATTGTCGGCGCGATCATGAGCATCGTCACCGAATATTACACGGCGATGGGTAAAAAGCCTGTCAACTCTATCATTCAGCAATCGTCAACCGGCCACGCGACCAACATCATTGCCGGGCTTTCGGTCGGTATGAAATCGACCGTTATCCCGATCCTGACCCTGGCCGCCGGCATCATCGCTTCTTTTTATTTTGCGGGCTTGTACGGCGTCGCGATCGCGGCTGCGGGCATGATGGCGACGACCGCGATGCAGTTAGCTATCGACGCATTCGGCCCGATCGCCGATAACGCAGGCGGCATTGCCGAAATGAGCCAGCTTCCGCCGGAAGTTCGCGAGCGTACCGATAATCTCGACGCCGTCGGCAACACGACCGCCGCAACCGGTAAAGGTTTCGCTATCGCGTCAGCAGCTCTGACTTCGCTGGCATTGTTCGCCGCCTTTGTAGGCATCGCCGGAATCGATCGCATCGACATTTACAAAGCCCCGGTGCTGGCCGGCCTTTTCGTCGGCGGAATGATCCCGTTCATCTTCTCGGCATTGTGTATTCAGGCCGTCGGTAAAGCCGCGATGGATATGGTGCAGGAAGTCCGCCGCCAGTTCCGCGAAATTCCGGGCATCATGGAATACAAGGCAAAACCGGAATACGATAAATGCGTTGCCATCTCTACCAAAGCCTCGCTAAGGGAAATGCTCGCACCGGGTGCTATCGCTTTGATCACTCCGGTGCTCGTCGGTTTCACATTCGGCCCCGAAGTTTTGGGCGGCCTTTTGGCAGGTGTTACCGTGTCCGGCGTTCTGATGGGCATTTTCCAATCGAACGCGGGCGGTGCGTGGGACAACGCGAAAAAATCCTTTGAAAAAGGCGTGCTGATCAACGGCGAAATGGTTTACAAAGGCTCCGAACCGCACAAAGCATCCGTCACCGGCGATACCGTCGGCGACCCGTTCAAAGACACCTCAGGCCCGTCGATGAACATCCTTATCAAATTAATGTCCATCGTCTCCCTCGTGATCGCCCCATACATCTTCGGTATCGGAAGTTAACCTTCGATCGCCGCAAAAAAGGCACAAGAAGCGCAAAAAGGGCCACGCTCTTTTTGCGCTTTTTGCGCCTTTTCGCGGCTATGGTCCTCTCTCAGATCGATAAATCACCTACGCATTCATTTTGAACGCGCAGGCAGTGTCGGGTATTCTGTTCCAACAATAAGGAGAAAACATGGAACGTAAAACGGCAGAGGAATATCCGCAGGAGTTATTGGATCTATTTCACGAATATCAGCACGGTGATATGGACCGGCGTTCGTTTTTGAACAGCATCGGGAAATACGCGGTCGGCGGTTTGACGGCAGCGGCGATCTTTCAGAGCCTGACACCGAACTATGCGTGGGCGCAAACGGTGGCTAAGGACGATAAGACGCTGAAACTTGGTTACGAGACCGTACCGTCGCCCGACGGCAACGGCTCTATCAAGGGTTACCTCGCGCGTCCCGCCAAAGGCAAGAAATTTCCCGCCGTTCTTGTCATCCATGAAAATCGCGGCTTAAATCTGTATATCGAAGACGTGGCACGCCGCCTCGCCAAGGCCGGTTATTTGGCGTTCGCTCCGGACGGGCTGACCTCGGTCGGCGGTTACCCGGGCGATGACGAAAAAGGAGCCGCCGCTTTTCGCAAGGTTGACGGCAAAAAGATGACCGAGGATTTTGTCGCCGCGGCCAAATGGCTCAAGGCCCGGCCAGACAGCAAAGGTAAATTAGGCGCGGTCGGTTTCTGCTTTGGCGGTGGAATGGTAAATCAGTTGGCCGTCCGTCTCGGCAGTGAGCTGAATGCGGGCGTCCCGTTCTACGGCCGCCAGGCGGGCGTTGCCGACGTGCCTAAGATCACCGCACCGCTGATGTTCCAATATGCCGGCAATGACAAAGGCGTTAACGCAGGCATCGAGGCCTACGAAGCTGCTCTGAAAGAGAACAAGAAAAAGTTCGAAAGCTTTACCTACGAAGGCAAACAGCACGGCTTTCACAACGACACCACCCCACGCTACGACGCCGAGGCCGCCAAGCTTGCATGGGAAAGGACGCTGGAGTTTTTTAAGAAAAATCTTAAATGATCTAAACACCGGTAAGCACTTGCGACCCATCAGGAGAAGCGTATGAAACCGATCCTTTCCGCCGTTGTTTTGGTGCTGGCGATCTCGTCCGCCGCCGTTGGGCAGTCTAAAAAGGGCAGCGTCGAGGCACAGCTTATCCAACTTGATAAGGCGTGGACGCTTGCCGAATTGAAAGGCGACAAAAAGGCGGCCGAGCTTCTGATCGCGGACGATTATCTGGGCACCACACAGCGTGGCGAGATCGAAAACAAAGCGCAGTACCTCGCCTCAGTGGTGCCAAATGCCGATATGGTCGAATCCGACGATTACAAGATCACCATCCACGGCAACATCGCGATAATGACCCACCGCGCAACCGTCATGGGCGTCAGAAACATCCAATTCCGCAGCACCCACATCTGGATGAAACGCAACGGCAAATGGCAGATCGTCGCCCACCACGGCAGCCAGATTCTACCACCGGTTGAATAACTCGTGTTTCACAGAAAGTTCCTGCCTTATAAAGGTATGCAGCACGGATTTCACGACGACACTACCCCAGGCTACTAGGCCGCCAAACTTGCATGGAACGCACACTGGATTTCTTTAAAAAGAATCTAAATGATCCGATCGGCAATTGGAGTCGTGACGCATATTAGAATCGAGGGGTGTGGTCTAGTCGTGTAAGTGGCGCCGCGTTGCGTGGTTGCAACAATAATAACTGTGTGATAATCTATTTCGTTATCAAGTCGCAGCTAGAAAAAATGACATTGTTTACGTCGAATGTTTAAGCCTGCTTTCTTGAAGCAACCTATTGAGTTATGAGCCGACAATTTGTCGACAACCTTAGAATGCTGGATTTCGCCCCAGATTCTTTGGGCGACCGATTCGTGCTCTTGACAAGTCAACGTTTCGATGCTGATTTAACACCTGCCGAGGTTTTTGCCCTTGAAGATGCTTACAAACTTAGGGCAGATGCCGTTTATTTTCGACACTTCAACGACAATCGACCTCCCTCGCCACAAATCTATCTTTATGACAATACGGACGGCAGTCTCTCAAACGATGCCATCGCAGTAATTCATCGCGATCTGTGGAGTAGTTGCCATGTGCCGATGTTTATTGAAATTCGCGACGCGGAATTTGCCGTGTTTGACGCGCGAAAGCCAGTTACTGTTTCCGCAAGTGGCCAAATCAAGACAGAGTCTATAAGCGGCAAAATTCAGATTGTCTCCGAGGCAGTTCGTCTATATTCACGAAAACAATTCGACAGTGGGATCTTCTGGGAATCTGAAAAAGCGAAGGATCACTTTCGTGAAGATACGTCACCTTATGGAGATCTCATTGAGAATCTTAAGAAGGTTCGACAGGATTTTTACAAGACGGCGAACATATCGCAAAAAATCGCCAACAAACTCCTGGTTTTTTCAATCCTGATTAAATATCTGGAAGAACGTGGAAACGAAGATGGCCGCCCATTAGCTAAAGAGTTTTTTGCGCAACTCGGGGCGGAGAATCTTTGCGGTGTTTTGCGTCAAAGCGGTAAAATCATCGATTTATCTCGGGAATTAAGTCGTCACTTTAATGGCAAGATTTTCGAATGGTCAATTGAAGAAGAAAAAGAAATCGCTACAGCCGATCTAGGGCAGCTTGCCAATTTTCTTGACGGCGACTCCAACTTAGAAACGGGTCAGTTTTTTTTCGAGTGGCGGAAATACTCATTCAACCGTCTTCCTGTCGAACTCATAAGCTCCGTCTATGAAGAACTTCTAAACGAAAGAAAAGATGCCGTTTATACGCCTGAGTTTCTTGTTAATACATTGATTGACCAGTCAATGCCTCACAAGGAATACACCAAGTTATCTGTAAAGACGATTGACGTTAGTTGCGGCTCCGGAATCTTTCTGGTTTCCGCATTTAAACGATTGGCCCAACGGCATCGATATGCAAGGTTCAAGCAGACAGGAAAATTACCAACATTAAAATCCAAACAACTCCTTAAAATTATTAAGGACAATATTTTCGGCGTTGACATTGAGGAGGACGCAGTACGACTGGCGGTATTCAGTCTTTGCCTTGCACTATGTGATGAGCTAACGCCAATGGAAATATGGACTGAATTAAAGTTTGACGATACTTTTCAAACCAATTTCAAGGCAGACAATTTCTTTGATTATTTGGAAGCTGACAAGGACATCCTTGGAACATTTGATCTGGTAATCGGAAATCCACCCTTTAAGAGTCTGTCCTTAAAAGATGAAGGAAATGGAGATTATTTTGGGTATTACAATGAGAAGAATTCAGCGGGGATAATAACTCGAAAAAGCGTTAGACTAAGTAAAGAAATCTTCTTAAATAACAAACAAAAAATCTATCCCGATGGCCAGCTAGCGTTGATGTTTCTAGATCAATTGCCCCTTTTGCTCAAAAGGGGCGGCTTGCTTTGTCTCATCATGCCTTCCGCGCCGCTGTTGTATAACAACTCAACGGAACTCCGGCGGCATTTTTTTCCAAAATATCAGGTTCTTCAAATTTTGGATTTCACCAATCTGGATGCGGTTTTGTTTGAGGCGGATGTGCCTACAGCCGCAATTTTTGTTCGAAAGCAATCGCATAATAAAGAAAAACCAATTACGCACATTACATTTCGTAGAACGAAATGCGTCGAGGAAAAAATATTTTTTGAGATCGATAAATACGATTTTCACTATACGTCGCAACAAAGTGCATTAGATGACAAACATGTGTGGAAATGTAACTTGTTAGGTGGTGGCAGGCTCAACGGGTCAATTGCTCGATTGTCACACAATCGGACCGTCGGAGATTTTATTGAAGAAAAAAAATGGCGGGTTGGCGAAGGCTATATTTCCAGTAGCAATAGGAACTTTGACGAAGCAGACTACATTACTGGAAAGCCATACTTACCGGCTAAGGCATTTGCAGAGGACGGATTTGATAAAGACCAAATTTCTATTGAACATGCTAAGTTTTTTGAACGTCCACGAGTAAAAGAATTATTTTCTCCACCGTTAATGCTCATTAAGGAAAATATCGGTAAGAACAAAAGGGAAATTCCAATAGGATTCTCAGATGAGTATCTAACCTTCAGAAGCACAATAATTGGAATATCAGCATCAGAGACTCAAGACAAGGCGAGCCTATTGAGTTTCTATAATAATTTCAAAAAATATAATGATGTTTTGAGATTTTTCATTTCGGCAACTAGTAATCAGTTTTTGGTAACTAGGGGCACTCTACTATATAAGCAAGACCTCATGAATCTTCCATATCCCGAGGATAAGGTGGAGATGAAGCTGTCTTTTATTGAACAAATACTTTGTGATGATATTTTGGATTACTTTATCGAAATCAAATCAAAAAGTAAGAATACGAAGATGAGCAGGGATGCCAAATCCGCGCATTTAGAGGGGTTTGGTGAGGTCTTTGCGAAAATGCTCAATTCCATTTATGGCAAATCAGGCAAAGTGTTTTCCCTCAGAAGGGGGTTCGATTGGGGTAATTTTTTTATAACAGAATTTAGTTATGGCGAAAGTCCGGTTCCGTTTGAAATTGAAAAGATCGAAGAGCCGGTTGAAAGCCTGCAATCTCTAATTGAAACCAATTATGGGGGTAGCGCCTACTTGACAAAAGTTCTCAAACTTTATGAACCAAATAAGATCTATTTAGTTAAGCCGAAAACATTGCGTTATTGGCTCCGGTCTATTGCTATTAAGGATGCGGATGAGGTTTTCTCAGATCTTATTAAAGCGGGCTATTGATCTCGGAAATGTTTAGAAGTCCTAGCACACCAACAAGTCCGCCCGTAATTGATGCCGAGAAGAACCTCTCAATCGGAGCGATCGTTGTTTATTTGAATCAGAAATTGCCCAATTTCCCGGGTTATGTTGCCAATAGAGTCGTGAAGAAGAATATGGCGGCTGAAAAGAAAATCAGCCGTGAGCTTTGTCTGTTTTTGAATAGTATTGGCTCGAACCAGGAAGATATTTCGTTATTTCATTTTTACCCCGAATGGGACTATGACAATTCACACCGTTCCAGTGATTTAGCTGTTATTGATGTAAAAAGTTACGCCGCATCTAACGGCCCGGCCGAAACATTTTTTGTTATCGAAGCAAAAAGGCTGCCTACACCCGGAAAAACGAGAGAACGGGAATACGTTGAAGGCAATCTCGGTGGAATTCAAAGATACAAAAAAGGCCATCATGGTAAGGACTTGAGCGAAAGTGCAATTGTTGGTTATATACAGAAAAACGATCCCATTTACTGGCTCGGCCAAATCAATGGTTGGATCGACGATCTTATAAACACAAACACAAACACAAACACAAATACCGATACGGATATCGATTGGGAAACAGACGACAAATTAGTATTCGATCTGGATATTACGGCAGGCAAAAAATATCGGTCAAACAATACGCGTATTGTTAATTCAAAAAGGGACAAAATAATCTTGCATCATTACCTTCTGAATTTGAATTGACCTTTCTGCTTTAAATGAAGGCTTGCTGTGCGCTCAGGTTGTCGACCTTATCACCTTCCGATCTGATTTTAAGATGTGAGGTGAAGTCACTGGCGGGTCGGCGGACATGAGGACAAATCATCCGCTGGGTTTTGTTGGAGTCCGAGGACAGTACTGTAAATAAAACTCTTGACCATTGGTGAAACATTGTGGCATAATTTGATGGGCAGGGATTTTTGGTTCCTGTGTCCTTGCGCGCTTGGTGCGGGGGAGTGAAGATCTTTGGAAATTTGGACGATGGGCGGGCTTCTAAAATCCTGAAATAGGTTTACACACAAGTGGTAGTGAGAGCCTGGGACATGGGACAGTCTGAGACACACCTAATGTTTTCAACAACTTAGCTCCCAGATCGCGTTGTGGGACACTTCGGGACACGTGGGACAGCGGGACAAACGGGACGATCTCGTGCTGGAAGGGCCAGAAGTCAGGCCTGCGATGTTGCGATTCTAGCACCACGTAATACTTCACGGATGCTCCCTAGGTTAACTCCCGCGATTCGTTTGGGCGACGTAAACGGAATTGACGGATATTGAGTTGGTGTATGGATTGGGGAACTCCACGTTGTAGGCCGTGGCGGAGTCGAAGACCTCACCGAGGCGCTCGGTAAAGTTTTCACTCGCGGGGTCGTCGGACCAGAGAGCAAAGGAGCCGCCGGGCTTTATCTGATTTCGGATCGACGCAAGTCCGTCGGATGTGTACAGGGACTTGTTGCTTGGATTAAGTAAATGTACGGGCGAATGATCGATGTCTAACAGAACGGCATCAAACTTTCTTTCGGGAGCATGGGCGTCAAAGCCCGTGCGTGCAAGATCGAAAAAGTCGCCTTGCCGCAGTTCGCATCTGGGATCTGAGGTGAGCACCTTACCCATCGGAACGAGGTCGGCTTGATGCCAATCGATGACTATCTGAAAAAGATCGATGACGAGCAGCCGGCTCACTTTCCGGTTTTTCAACGTTTCGACGGCGGTATAGCCCAAACCCAAACCACCTATCACGACATCTAACTCGCCTTCGAGCGGCGCCAATCCAAGCGTTGCGAGTTGTCGCTCGCTCTTAGTAAAGAGGCTCGACATCAGATATTCGTCGCCGAGCTTAACTTCAAAAATCTCCTGGTTATCCAAAAGAGTTTCCACCCTTCGACGAAGTGTCAGTTCGCCAAGCGGTGTCATCTGGTACCCAAGTTCTTTAACGCTCATTTTCAGTTATCAACCTTCGTGGCGTTCGGCCAGTTCGGCCCAGCGGGCGAGGTTGGTTTCTAGTTGGTGCCCGAGGGTTTGCTGTTCGATGAAAAGTTCGTGAACAAGGCCAGCATCACTGGTGGCGGCGGTCAGTTCTTTTTCGATCTCGGGCAGGCGTTTTTCGGTTTCGGCGATACGTAATTCGACGGCCTCAAACTCACGCAGTTCTTTGAAACTTAGTTTTTTCGACTTGGGAGGCGGAACCCGGTCGCTACCGCTCGCGGTTCTGACAGGCTGCGTGGCCCGGTCGCTACTGCTCCCGGTTCTGACAAGAGCTTCTTCGCGTTCGTGGGCTTCGAGATAGGCGGTGTAGTCGCCGGCGTATTCGCGGACATTGCCGCCGGGTTCGAAACGGAATACGTTTTCGATGGTTCGGTCGAGGAAATAGCGGTCGTGGCTGACGACGATCAGGGCTCCGGCGAAATCGTCGAGGTATTCTTCGAGGGCGATAAGCGTCGGGATGTCGAGGTCATTGGTTGGCTCGTCGAGCAGCAGGACATTTGGCGAACCCATCAGGATCCGCAGCAGATAAAGACGCCGACGCTCACCGCCGGAAAGGTTGCCGATCACCGCATATTGAGCGGCCGGCGTGAAGAGAAACCGCTCAAGCATCTTGCCCGCCGTTATCTGAATGCCTTCGTTGGTGGTGACATATTCGGCGACATCGCGGATGTAGTCAATGACACGCTGCTCGTCATTGAGGGCACGGCTTTCCTGATCGTAATAGCCGATATGCACCGTCTGCCCGATCTCGATCTCGCCGCTGTCCGGCTCGACGCGACGGGTCAGCATATCGAGCAAAGTCGTTTTGCCGCTGCCATTCGCACCGATAACACCGATGCGGTCATCGCGTTTTAGCAGGTAAGTGAAATCGTCGATGAGCGTGTTTTCGCCATAGGATTTCGAGATGCCGTTGATCTCGATCACCTTTGACCCGAGGCGTTTCGAACCAATGGCGATATCGACCTCGCCCTTTGCCTGCTCTTTTGGAACGGCCATCAGCGTGTGTGCAGCCTCGATGCGGTGTTTGGATTTGCGTGTGCGGGCCTTGGCACCGCGGCGGAGCCAGGCGAGTTCTTTCTTGATGAGCTGATCGCGTTTGTGGCCTTCGACCTCGCGAAGCGAATCTTGCTCAGCTTTTTTCTCGAGGTAATATGCGTAATTCCCGCTGAAGTTCTGCACCGTTCCGCGATCGACCTCAAAGATACGGTCGGTCACACGATCTAGAAAATACCGGTCATGCGTGACCAGCAAAAGTGCTCCGGTATAACGAGCGAGGTAGTTTTCGAGCCACTCGATCGTGTCGGCGTCGAGGTGATTGGTCGGCTCGTCTAGGATCAGGATGTCGGGTTTGAAAATGAGTTCGTGGGCGAGCGCCACACGTTTTCGCTGCCCGCCCGAGAGCGTACCCATTTTGGCGGCAGTGTCGGTGATGTCGAGCTTCGTTAGGACAGCACGAGCATTTGCCTCGATGTCCCAGCCGCCGTTCATCTCTAGCTCGTGCTGTAGGTCGGACATCCGCTCGAGCGTCGCCGCATCATGATCTCCCGCCGCCACATCGTGACAAACTGCCTCGTAATCGCGGATCGTCTGCATCACGCCGCTGCTCGATGCAAAGATCGTTTCGAGCACGGTCAGGTTTTCGTCGTACTGCGGATTTTGCGACAGATAAGCAAGTGTCTGGCCTTTTGCACGAATGACGCGGCCCGTGTCCGGCACCTCGACACCCGCGATGATCCGCAGCAAGGTTGTTTTGCCCGAACCGTTGGCGCCGATTATTCCGATCTTGTCGCGATCCTCAAGGCCGAGCGTAACACCCTCAAAAAGCGGCCGAAAGCCATAGTTCTTTGAAATATTTTCAAGCGAGACGATATTCATAGCGTTCTTTCCACGTTAGCAGAATGCCGTCAGCACCGCCACGTATGTACGATGCATGAATCTTGTGAAAGAAGATGTGCTGTGAATAAAAATCTTGACCATTAATGAAACATTGTGGCACAATTTGATAGGCAAGGGGTTTTGGTTCCTGTGTCCTTACGCGCTTGGTGCGAGAGTGAAGTTCTTTGGCAATTTAGATGACGAGAGAGCTTCTCAGTCCGGTCAAAAAAGTGGTAGACGACTGTGGGACAGTTTGGGACAAAGTTGTGAGGCTATGTGTGTTTTCAATAACTTAGCTGTCCCAGATCGCGTTGTGGGACACTTCGGGACACGTGGGACAGCGGGACAAACGGGACACTTTACCACTTCGTTAGATGAAAACGGCTGCCACCGTTCCTTTGAGTTCGTAAAAAAGGATTATAGAAAATCCCGAATATCCTTGAACGGCTTCTCCGCATCGGCAAAATCGGGGCGATAATAATAGGATGCCGATTCGTACTCCTGCATAAAGCCTTCTTCGATACCGAGTTCTTCCAATAAGGAAACGGCTTTGAACCATTCGCCTTCACTGATACGGCGTGATAGCAAAATATAGCGGTCGTCGGTGGCGGCCTTGTTGGTGGCGTAATATTGGGCCATTAGGGATATCGCGGTTTTGGGTGAAAGTTCGTCGCGGATCCAACGAAGGTTCTGTTCGATGTCCGCGATTCCATTCGGCAGAACAAGCAGGCGGATCATCAGGCCGCGTTTTAAAAGTCCGTCTTCGCCAAAAACGAGTTCGTCGCCCATTTGGCGGTACATTTCCTTGATCGCGGCTCGGGCGTGTTCCTTGTAACTGCGAACCTTTGAATACTGAAACCCGGCATCCGAATCGGCGTATTTCAGGTCGGGTAGATAGATATCGACGATGCCGTCGAGCAGTCGTAAGACCTCTACGGAATCGTATGCGTTGGTGTTATAGACGATCGGCAGACGCAGGCCGTTTTGAGCGGCGATCAGGATCGCACGTGCCATTTGCGGAGCGAAATGCGTGGGCGAGACGAAGCCGATGTTGTGGCAGCCGCGGTCTTGCAATTCGAGCATCATCCCGGCGAGACGTTCGTGTGTTATCTCGTTTTTTTTCTGAGTTTTCCACGTCTGGGAGATCTGGTAATTTTGGCAGTAAACGCAGCGCAGATTGCAGTTGCCAAAGAAGATATTTCCAGCCCCGTTCGTACCCGATAGGCAAGGCTCTTCGCCAAAATGTGCGGTGTAAGAAGATACGATCGGAAGACGGCCGGAATAACAGGCGGCAAGCTCGTCATTGAGTCGATCGTTGCCGCAGTCTTTGGGGCAGACGGTGCATGCGGCGAGCAAAGCTTCGAGCTGCTCGACGCGTTCTTCCAATTTAGTCTCCGCCAAGAGTGTTAGATACTTTGGGCCTTGCTTTGAATTCACCTGTCTCAACCCTCTTATACTTTTTTGCGATCCCCTCGGGCGAGAGCCTGCGGGCAAGCTCCCACGTAAAATCCATCTCGGTATTTACGGTCGCCGTGGCCATCCATGTCTCTTTTAACATCAGGAGGCTGCCGTAAAATATGAACATTATCCCGACGATACCGATCGGGATCGGCAGCCAGCGATAGACGTTCAACAGCCCGACCACCGCGATGGAAACGCTTGTGAGCACGAAAAACATTAGCCCGTAATAGAATGTTCCCATCGCGCGCTGCAGTATGCGCGAGCGGCTGGTCACTTTGTCGAGTAGATCGACGATCACCTCCAGGCGTTTGTCGTACAACGGCACTTCATCTTTATCCTCGACATAGATCATCTCGCCGAGCCGTTTTTCCAGGTCGCGAACGCGATCTACAACGCGGCCCAGACGGGTCGAGGTCGACAGAACGAGCGAGCCGGTCGCCGAGATCAGCAATGCCGGAGTGACCATCGCCGTCAGGAATTCGATGATCGAATTTAGGTTGCCTGCACTCACTACATCGCCGGATGCCATATGCGGGATTCTACGCTATAACCATCGAAAATTGAATTGTCGCGGGATGGAGTCTCAACGAAATTCGCGACAGATAGATGTAACGACTGATATTGGTCGCTGCGCGAGACGCTCACCGCTCCAATCGCGTCTTGCTCTATCTTTTCCAAAGTGACATCATTTTCTTTGGGCCACGGAGGGATCGCGAAATGTCTGCTGTATTGGAAGAGACGAGAGTTTTGGAAGATTATTTGGTGATGGCGGATGCTGAGATCGCGGAGCGGATCGACGCGGCGCGAGCGGAGCTGGGCAAGCGGGTCATCATTCTCGGGCATCATTACCAGCGTGACGACGTCATTCGCCATGCAGATCTGACGGGCGATTCCTATCAGCTTTCGGTGATGGCGTCGCAGACGGATGCCGAGTACATCGTTTTCTGCGGCGTTCATTTCATGGCCGAGTCTGCCGATATTCTCGGGAAAGATCATCAGCACGTAATATTGCCCGATCTCGGCGCCGGATGTTCGATGGCGGACATGGCGACGATAGATCAGGTCGAGGATGCATGGGAACAGCTTCGCGATATCGGCGTGCTTGAAAATAAGGTCGCGCCGATAACTTATATGAATTCGTCGGCTGCGATCAAGGCATTTTGCGGCCGCAACGAAGGCGTCGTTTGCACCTCGTCAAACGCCGTTCCGCTGTTCGATATTTATCTGAAACAGTTCGACAAGATGTTCTTTTTCCCCGATCAGCATTTGGGAAGGAACACGGGTGCCAAGTTCGGCATTCCGCTCGACAAGATGGTCTTATGGAATCCGCACGAAGAGCTTGGCGGAAACTCCGAAGAGCAACTGCACGAAGCAAAGCTGATCCTGTGGCGCGGGCATTGCTCGGTGCACGGCCGGTTCAAGCCGTGGCATGTCGATAAAGTGCGTCAGGAAATGCCGGGCGTTAAGGTGCTCGTCCATCCGGAATGCATGCGCGAGGTGGTGGAACTGAGTGATCTTGACGGCTCGACCAGTTTTATTATCAAGACGGTCGAGAATGCTCCGGCCGGTTCGAAATGGGCGATCGGAACCGAGGTAAATCTCGTCAACCGCCTGCAGCAGCGTTTTCCCGAACAGGAGATTCGTCTGCTCGCACCCGACCTGTGCATGTGCGCGACGATGTACCGCATCGCACCGCAAAACCTGGTCTGGGCGATGGAAAACCTGATCGATGGAAACGTCTTGAACGAGATAGTCGTCGATGACGAGACGAAGCATTTCGCCAACATCGCCCTTGAGCGGATGATCCGGATGACGGAGCAGAAGAATTAGCCCGCGAAATACGCTAAAAGACGCGAAAGATCCTTATAGATTTTTTTCGCGCTCTTTCGCGTATTTCGCGGGCAAAAAAGTATGGCTTTTTTGCGTGATAAGCTGATCGATAACGTGCCCGGCAAATTCTATGTAGACCGGCAGTGTATCGACTGCGACGTGTGTCGCGATTCGTCGCCGGCAAACTTTAGGCGAAATGATGAAAACGGCTACTCGTATGTTTACAAGCAGCCGGAAACGCAGGAGGAAATAGATCTGTGCAAAGAAGCGATAGAAGCCTGTCCGGTCGAGGCGATCGGCGACGATGCTGAGTTTGGAGTTCCAGCTTTAGCTGGCCAGCATAAATGACGGGAGTCTAAACCTAACCGATGCCCGCTAAAGCGGGAACTCCGAACTTAAAGCTTTCTTGGTTTGAACGTACTGTCGTCGATAGGCACGTTGTGCTTTACCGTTTTTACTATGGTGACGATGTCGCCGTTTCCGGCTGTGTTGCTGACCATTTTGAACGGGATCTTGACGCCGTCAACATCGCGATAATCTTCTAATTTTGTAGTGTACGGCGTCTGGACGCTGCTCGTGCTGGACGCGATAGAGCCTTCGCGTTTTAGCAGAAGGAATGTTTTTACCGAAAAGTAATCGGTAAATTTTGTCGCCTTTTCGGGTTCGAAAGATATGGCATAGCACTCCTCTTCGCCGCATTTTGCCATACGCACGATCTCGATCTTTTTGTACTTTGCCGCCAGATCAAATAACGGATAAAAATCTGCGCTGACCTTTGCGTCCTCAAGGCGTTTGCCGGTGTATTTGTCTGCGGGTGCGAAACTGTACAGATCTTCGCCGGTGGTGCCGTCAAAAAATTCCCAGCCGGTCGCGATCTTTTTGCCGATCGCCGTCATCGTCATTGCGGTCGCGGTTTTGTACGGTGCCTTGTTCCAGACGGTTGCCGTCGCTTTTACGCCTTGCTGTTCCATGTCCATCTCGACGGTCGATACGCGTGAGGTCAGCTTTTTCCAGTTCGCCTCGCCGCCGGATGCTTCGAGTGCTTTGGTTAATACTTCGTCCGCCGTCATTGCAAACTTTGCCGCCTGCGACGCGGGTTTGAATGCGAACTCGCCCTCGGGCTGCGTCACCACTATCTTCTCAAGTTTGTTGTCAGCGGTTCTTTTTACGTTGATCCAATACGTATCAGGCAGCGGAGACATTGAGAATTTGTCCTTCTCTTTCTCGGCCAGAGCGTAAGGCTGTTGTTCGCCGATGAGGAATACCACTTTGCCGTCCTGTTCCTTTATCTCGACCGGACGGCCGTTTACCTCAGAGACATATTTGCCGATCAGTTCCTTTGCGGCGGCCGGGTTGGACGCCGCTGTTGTTTCGGCGCCGATGCGCGGCAGCGTGTAGTTGCCTTGCGGCTGTTCGAGAAAAAGTTCTTTGTCCTTGAATGTAATGAAAAAGCCGTCGGGCGCACCGGCCAGTTTATAGCGGCGGGAGCTTACCTTTTCGAGCGTGTAAACGGGCTGGCCCGGAACGACGGCAACGAGCTTTGCGTCTTTCCACTGCACATCAAAATCCATAGCTGCTGCTTCGAAACGATATTTTCCCGCTTCCTTTTCAGGTGCGACGTCGGCTCCCGCGACCGTCTTCGGTTCGGGCTTGCCCAATATGTTTTCCCAAACGATGGGCATCAATTCGCCGCCGAGCGATGAACCGGATACGTTGGTGAGCATTACAAAGCCAAGGTTCTTTTCAGGGATCATAGCGACAAGCGCGTTAAATCCGTCAATATTCCCGCCGTGCTGGACGACCTTCATGCCGTTCCAATCCTGAATGAACCAGCCGAGCGCGTATGAGAATTTTCCGTCCGGGCTTATCTTCTGCTGCGGCTTTAACCATTCCTCAAAGCTTTTTTCCGAGACGAGCCGCTTACCGTTCACCGTTCCCCCGGCGAGTACGAACTGAAGCCATTTCGACATATCGTTTGCCGACGAATTTATCGAACCGGCGGGCGCGACCTGATCGATGTCGCGAAACGGCAATTTTGTCGTTTCTTTTGTATCGAAGTTGTAGCTGTAACCGAACGAAAAATCCTTTGTTTTTTCCATCTCGCGAATGGCCATCGTGGTGTTCGTCATCCCGAGCGGTTTGAAGACACGCTCCGGTATAAATGTTTCCCACGACTGTTTTTGCGCGACGGTGACGACCTCGCCCGCCGCCGCGAACATCAGATTTTGATAGCCGAACTTCTCATGCAGCTTGGCCACCGGTTTTGCCTCGCCCGCGACCTGTATCAATTCCTTTCGCGTCAGCTTGCCCGTGATCATGGCAATGTCCGTGCGGTTAAGGCCGGAGGAATGCGTCATCAGATCGCGGATCGTCATATTCTTGTCGGTATCCGGATCGGCCATTTTGAAATATGGCAAAACCGTTTTTGGCGAAGCATCGAGCGAGATCTTGCCTTCGTCGGCCGTCATTAGCACGCTTAGAGCGGTGAAGGCTTTAGTCGAGGAACCGATCGCAAATTCCGTGTCTGCGGTAACGAGAACCTTGTTCTCAAAATCTTTAAAGCCGAGGCCTTTGGCATAAATGACCTTGCCGTCCTTAACGATCACAAGCGACATTCCGGGAATGCCGAGTTCCTGTCGTCGAGCATCTGTCTTTGCCTCTATCGCCGCAAGGCCCGACTTATAATCGGCAACCGCAGCTGTCTGAGCCGCAGCCTGGCCAAACGCATGAACCGGCAAACCCGCAAGAACAAACGACGCCAGAAGGGCAGACGCGAAAATAGCTTGTAAGGATCGGTTTTTCATAAATTGCTCCGGTGGAACTATCAAATTTGAATACGACCGGCAGGGCGAAAAGTTTCCGAAGCTGTTCGGAGTTCCAGCTTTAGCTGGCATCCATTAGGTTTAGACTTCGGATAATTACGCGAGCCAGCTAAAGCTGGAACTCCGAACTCTGGACTCCGCGCATCGACAATCCCATCAGAATGAAAAAGACCATCGCCACCTCAGTGTCGCCGAGATTGTAATGCACGAGGCCGCTGGTAAAAAAGCCGACGGTGCCGCCAAGACATCCAAGCAAAATGCCGCGAGTGCGCCAATCAGTTGCCGTGGGCGAACGCAGTCCACGCCACAGCGAACGTAAATAAATACAGAGAATTACGAGCCAGATGAGAAGCGCCAGAAAGCCGCGTTCGACGACGAGCTGCAGCGGCGTCGAGTGAAAATGCCCCATCGGCTGAAAGCCGTTATCATAGAGCCGCCATTCCCGCCAATGGTCCTTTATTGCATCCATACCGACGCCGACGATGAAATGCCTCGGCGATTCGGTCCATAGGCGAAGGCCGTCGCGCATCATCATCTGCCGGTATTGGATAGAGCCGTCATTTGAATCAAGAAACCCGACCTGACGCTGCTGCTGTAAAACGAACAGGCCGATCAGAGCGGCAGGGATCGCGATCGCGACGGCGGCAAGCAGTAGTTTACGGCTGGCACCCAGCAGGACGATCGCCATGGAAGAAACGATAAAACCAAGCTGCGAAGCCCGCGTAACCGTAAGCAACAGGGCAAACGCGATTCCCGCAACACTGACCGCCAGAAAAATGATCTTTCGTCGGTCGGCCTTTAACGAAAAGCCGGCGATGAACAACCCCAACGCAAGCGCACCGATAAGCTGAAGCACTTCGGAATACGTTGTGTAATGCCCGTAAAAACCAGCCGCACGGAAATTTCGGCTCCGATTCCAGGAAGTGAAGCCGAGTTGGTCGGCCGCGGTCATTGTAGCTCCGGGGCTGAGTTCGTTTTTTATCTCGACCGAAAATGGCGCATCGGTGCGGTAAACATCGACCTTTGCCGTTCCGCTGTGGTCGATCTCTGCTATTAGCTGCTCGGGCGTATTCAGCTTTTGGCCGTTCGCTTTTAACAACGTGTCGCCCTCGGCGATGCCTAAACGAGCAAGCGGGCCGTCAGCGGCAAGGCCGTGGACCTCGACACCACGGCCGATCAATTTTTGGATAGGCGTCCACGCAACATTGACCATGCACGACACGATCAACGCGAAGGAAAGAAAGTAAACCGCACGGAGATTCTTAACTACGCCGAAAACATAAAAGAAGATCAGAAAAATGGCCACGGCTCGAAGCTTGTCGAGCGAGACGGCAGGCTCATATGAAAATGCCGCGCTGACCGCCGACCAAACAAAGAACGCCGCGAACGCAATGCCGAGCGCGCCAAAACGCATTTGCGGCCGTGGTTTGATAAACAGACGAATGACCCACGCCAGCATCCCGATCAGCCACGCTACTTGCGTTGCCGCTATCGAATGCGGTGCGGCGACGACCATTACAACAAGAAAAACGAACGCCACGCGCTCTAGCAGGCGGGCGAGGTTATTTTCGTTTGTGGTCGCGGCGATCTCGTCGATCCAGCGTAAAATGCGTTTCATCTACGCTTGAAGAATAAATCGCCCGGCAATCGCTTGTCTAACCGCGTTCTATTTGTTTGAATTATCTCGACCTCTTATGAACGAAGCGAATCTGCAAACTGACCTGACGCTGACGGCCGAGATCAAGCTGTATTACGACCTGTTCGTGCCGCCGGATATTAACCAACCGGCACCGCTGCTGCTGGCCGTTCACGGCTATGGCGCGCATAAACGGTATATGATGCGCGAGGCGAGGTTGGTCGCGCCGGAAAATTTCGTCATCGCATCAGTGCAGGGGCCGCACCAGCATTTTCGCCAAACGCCGGACGGCTACCGCGTCGGGTTCGGCTGGCTGACGGATCTATATGAGGCAGAATCCGTCGCGCTGCATCACAAATTTCTCAACGATCTTATTAACCGTCTGGAAGGCGAAGGCGTGATAGATCGCACGCAAATTTATCTGTACGGATTTTCACAGGCCTGCGCGTTGAATTTTAGGTACGCATTCACATTTCCCGAAGTCCCAAAAGCCGTGATCGGCATCTGCGGCGGCATCCCGGGCGACCTCGACACCAACGAAATATACAAACCTTTCGACGCCGAAACGTTCTATTTATACGGCGACGACGATGAGTTTTATACGCAGGAGAAGTTCCAGGACTTTGACGCTAAGTTGGAGAAAACTCTTCCAAACTATCGGTCGCAGAAGTATAATGCGAAGCACGTCATTACAGACGACATGCGTAATGACATTCGTATCTTTATTAATTGCTGATCAAACTATGCTCAAGACAAACTCTGTGTTGCTATCCCTGTTTCTGGTTCTATTTGTCGGCCATCAAGCGGGCCGTGCGCAGAAGCCTGTCCATGAAGGCGTTACGCTTTATAAAGCCAGGAAATTTTCCGAAGCGGCCAGTTTGCTTGGTCGCGCCGTCAAGCAGAAAGAGCATAAAACTGACGGCCAACTGTGGAACTATCTGGGTCTTTCCTACGTGGAAATCTCTAACGACAAAAAGGCGATCAAGGCTTTTCAGACAGCGGCAAAATTAGATCCGGCAAATGCGACCTATCTGGTCAATCACGGCTATCTGCTCTTAATGAACAGGCAGATCAACAAAGCCCAATCGCAGATCGAGCGGGCATTGAAACTCGACCCGAACAATTATCAGGGTATATATATTCGAGGGGTTTCCAATTTTTGGGAAGGCAAACTCGAACTGACGATGGCCGATGCCGAGCGCATAATCATTCTAGATCCGGCGAACGAACAAGGCTACATCCTAAAATCGGATGTATTGATCGCTCAGCTCGGAAGACGAGTTAGTGCCGGAGCTACCGTTAAAGACGAGATCGATTACCTGAAACAGGCTCTTGATATTCTTGTTCTGGGAAACAGCCTGGTAAAGGACTCGAAACGAATGACTATCGCAAAGGAAGTAGAAGCAAAATCTGCGTTCTATGAATATTTTTCCCGGCCTAAGCCCGACCCGCTAACAGAAAACCCGGGACCGGAACCAGGCGTTACACCGCTCAAGGTTCTAACCAAACAAAAAGCTGCATACACTGACCGGGCTCGAGTAGCAAACATACAGGGGACAATAACGATCGCTACACTCTTTGGAGCCAGCGGCAAGATCGAACAGGTGATGATATTAAAAGGATTGGGATATGGTCTCGACGAACAAGCCCTTCGTGCGTTGCGGCAGATAACCTTCGAACCGCAAAAGAAAGACGGCAAGCCCGTGTCAACAGTCAGGCCGGTGACTTTTTCTTTTAATATACATTAAGGTGCAGGCTTTGGTTTTCTGATCTCCGCGCCTTTTTCCTTAGCCGAGTCTGTAAGTATTGGCTGCAAAGATTCGTTCCCGGACTGGTCCTTCCGGCGCTCGATTGAGAAATCGTCCTGCGAAATATCCGACATAACAGAGCGAGGGCCGAATAGAGTGACCGGTATCTTCTTTCTCGTTGCAGCATCAACCACCTGAAAAATCTTCTCCACGCGCTTTTCGCCTATCTTGAAAGTCACATCCACGACCGATTCGAGCGGCGTGGCTTTGGGGTTTGAGAGGTTGACGGGAATTTGGCGGGCGGTAAAATCTTCTTCGCGTTTTGCGAGGTCGATCTTGTCGGTCGGGATCGACGTGAGCGAGCGGAGATAGGCCGAGGGGCCGCGGACCTTTACTTTCTGCGGCACGACCGTCTCGCTGTAAACCTCAAATCCGTCCGGCACATCGCCGAGAGTTTCGACCTTTACCGGCAATTCCTTTTCTTCGACGGCCTCTAGCTTTACAAAAAGGCTTCGCGGAACTATCTCCTGCAGTTTTACGCCGAGCGGAAGATCGATCGAGACGTTATCCGGCGACAACTGAACGACGCGGTCGCCGGGCGGCACGTCCGAAAGGTCGAGCGAAACGACAAGGCCGCTTTCGGTGATCTGGTTTACCTTTCGCTTGTCGCCGCTGAGGACGATGCTGACCGACTGAATCGGAGAATTTGTGATCTCAGTATTATTCGAATATGAAAGCGTAAGCGGAATCTCAGACATTCGCCGTGTCGTCGGTGTGCTCAGGCCCGTGACGCCGAGCCAAAGGGCAAGCGTGATCGCAAGAGCGACCAGCTTGGTAGCCCAATCTTCCAAAAATATTTTGGACAGAATGTGCTTTAGGAACAGCGGCCCGGATCGTCTTACCTGCGGATTTGTCTCTGTCGAAGGCATCGCAATTTTACCCGAGCGTTATCTCGGTCTCGGCCTCCTTCATTGTTTTTGTCGGTTCGCGTTTCGGTTGGACGAGCGGAATCTGCATTGCGTCGAGCAATATCTTTCTTAGCTGTGTCGTGTCCAGATTGCGTCGCACTTCGCCGGCTTCGACGTATGTGATCAGGCCGGTCTCTTCGGAAACGACGATCGAGATGGCGTCGGAACCTTCGGTGATGCCGATCGCCGCGCGGTGACGCGTGCCGAGTTCGCGTGAGATGCTCGGGTTTTTGGTCAGCGGCAGAAATACCGACGCAGCGGCAATGCGTTCGTTCTGTACAATAATTGCGCCATCGTGAAGCGGCGTTGACGGATTAAATATCGTAACCAGAAGGTCGTAGCTTATCCGCGCATCGAGCTGCACACCGGCATCTACAAAATTTCGCAAACCGATGTTTCGCTCGATAACGATCAGGGCTCCTGTTTTCTCGGTCGCCAGCGTCGTCGCGGCAAGAACGATCTCGTCATAAACGCTGCCGCCAAATTGGCCGCGTTGGCGTTTCAGGATCGGAAAGCGTAGACGATTGGCAAAATAGATCAGAGCCTGCCTTATCTCCGATTGGAACAGCACGATAATGGCGACGCCGATGTATAGAACTGCAGAACGCAGTACGAATTCGAGCGTGGCAAGGTCTTGTGCGACGGCGAGCCAATATAGAAGCGCCAGCAGCACGATGCCGACCATCGTGGGCACGGCGCGCGTACCGCGAAGCAGCCGCAGAACAACATAGACAATAGTAAACACCATCGCTATGTCCAGGACATTGCGCAGCGTCAGCATCGTCGTAAATTGTTCAAAAAACTGCTGCATGTGTTTCGAGTCCCGCCATTAGGCGGCTCTCTTGTGATTCCGGTTAGGGAGTTGGAGTTTTCCGGCAAGACGAAATTCTCCGCTAAATTACACTAAACAACCAAGAATATCACAGTTCGGCGGTGGTTCATTTACGTTTGTTGAGGCGGGCAAGCTGGACGAGGCCGACGAGAGTGCCCGTGTCATCCAAAACGGCGACGGCACCGGCCTTAGTGCGGCTCATCGCATAGCGGGCATCGGCGAGCGACGTTCCTTTATAAACAAAAAGTCCTTCAGCGAAAGGACGCATCACCTCGCGGACAAAGGTAACGCGCCAGAAATCGACATCGACAGCCTTTGCATCGTCGAGCTTTAATATGCCTACAAAACGTCCGTCTTCGACCACGGCAAATGTCGTGCGGCGAAACATAGGAAGAATATCATCGACCAGATGCTGGATGGTGGAGTTAGGCGAGATCGGGGCAGGGAGGCTCATCACGCTTTCAACCGCGATCATATCTTCCGACGCCGTTTCGCGGATAATGGTTGAAGCGGAATCGAACAGAAATATCCCCACCAGCACCGCCCAAAAGCCCGTAAAAAATTCACCGCGAAGAATAACGTAAATGATGCCGAGGACTATCAGCCCGACGGCGATCATCTGTCCGCAGCGGCCGGTCAGTGTCGTTGCTTCGTTCAGGTCGCGCCCTTGCTTCCACAAATAGGCGCGAAGCACGCGGCCGCCATCGAGCGGATAGCCCGGCAGCATATTAAAGACGGCCAAGAGAAAATTTGTCAGAGCGAGCAGGGTAAGCAGCAGCGTGAGAATGTCGGTTCGGGCATATTGCGAAACCGCGGCAAGCCCGCCGAAAAGAAATGCGAGCAGAAAGCTGGCGACCGGGCCGGCAACGGCAATGCGAAACTCGGCTCGCGGTGTTTCAGGTGGATGGCGAAAACGGGCAAGGCCGCCAAAAGGATGCAATACGATCTCGACAACCTTTAACCCTTCGAAACGGGCGACGACGGCGTGGGCAAATTCGTGAAGGAAAATAGATGCAAAGAACGCGAGCGATGCGGCCACGCCGAGGGCAATGCTCCACGCCGGATCTCGCACCAGCGAATCAACGTTGACCGCCGTTATCGCCGCCATCAACACCAATACCGCCAGCCAGCTATAACCGGCCCGCACGGGTATCCCCGAAACGTGCGCAAGTGTTATTTGGTGTTTGAGAAAACCGCCGCTCAGCATCATCCGGAACTCAGATGCAAAAAGAATACCACACGCATAAAAGGTTTTTTCGGCAAACCAAGGTCGCATCCCTATCATTTCGTAAGCGAGCACACATCTGATATATTTCAGTTAGTTATTTGTTATCATGACGGAAAGGGTTTTGCTTAGGGCAAATTAATAGGGAATCGTGTGTGAATCACGAACTGTCGCGCAACTGTAAGTAACGTATTTGTTTTGGCTGAAAATATGTCCACTGCCCACACGCGGGAAGGACGCCGAAAATAGTTACAAGTCAGGAGACCTGCCTTTTATCAACCGTTATTGACGATGCTTTCGCGAATTGAAGCAGACGGTCAGGTATCAGGCTTTTTTCTCTTTCTATCGAATGTCGCCCCCGGCATCTCGCAAAAAGCCCGTCCTTTCTTTCTCTCAATTCCAGAAACGTATTGTGTTTATTTTCGAGCAGCGTCGTTTTTTTTTTGCGCTTGCCGGTGATTTGGAATTGGGGAAATTACTTTGAATAAATTTGATGTTTTTAAGGCTTGGGGCAAGATACTGAGCGGCGGTTATCCGTCGATGTCGATCGAGATCACGCGCGAATGTCCGCTGCGGTGCCCGGGCTGTTATGCCTATGAGCCTGAACATTTACAGGACAACGGCCTGCTGCGTGATCTGACAGATTTTAAGGGCGACGATCTGGTGACGAATGTGCTGGATCTGGTAAAAAAACATAAGCCGCTGCATCTTTCGATAGTCGGCGGCGAACCGCTGGTCAGGTTTCGCGAGTTGGATATTCTGCTGCCGAAATTGAGCGAATTGGGCATCGCGGTACAGCTTGTGACAAGTGCCGTGCGCGAGATCCCAAAGGCGTGGGCAAAGATCAAAGGGCTTTATATCGTTGTGTCGATAGACGGCCTGCAGCCCGAACACGACGCCCGCCGCAAACCCGCGACCTACGAACGCATCCTGCGAAACATTCAGGACCAGACGATAACGGTACACTGCACGGTCACGTCGCAGACGGCGCAGCGTGAGGGTTATTACGAAGAATTTCTCGCATTCTGGTCGGCCCGGCCCGAGGTGAAAAAGATTTGGATCAGCCTCTTCACACCGCAGATCGGCGCCGAGGCAGAGGAGATCCTGTCACCGATCGTGCGGAAAAATATCATTACCGAACTCGCCGAGCTTCGTAAGCGTTTTCCTAAACTCGTTCTCCCTAACAGCGTTGTTGAGGGCTATCTAAATCCCCCGAAATCGCCGGATGAATGTATTTTCGCACGCACAACTCTAAACCTGACCGCCGACCTGGCAAGCCGCGTCACGCCATGCCAATTTGGTGGAACACCTGACTGCTCGCAATGCGGCTGCATCGCCTCCGCCGGTCTCGCCGCAGTTGGCAGTTGGAAACTGTTCAACATCATTCCGCTGCGAAGCATTTATAATGCATCCGACCGGATCGGGCAGACGTTCAGAAGGTAAAAGTCAAAAAAAGGCGGCTTCAAAATTTGAAGCCGCCTGAATTGCTTAGGAAAGTGGGGAGAGAAAGTCGTTGGCCTTTATTTGGGGCCGCCGGCGAGTTTGCCGATGAGTGTGAATAGCGGCAGGTACATCGATATAACGATGCCGCCGATAGTGACGCCGAGGAAGGCGATGAGGACGGGTTCGATCAATGCGAGCAAATCGGCGATGGCCGTGTCCACTTCTTCTTCGTAGAAGTCGGCGATCTTGCCTAACATCGCATCGAGAGCACCGGTCTGTTCACCGACACCGATCATCTGGCCGACCATATGCGGGAACACGTTGGTGGCTTTTAGCGGATCGACGAAATTTTCGCCGCGTTCGACACCGGCACGCACCTTTCTGATGGCAGTTTCGATCACGATGTTACCGGCCGTTTTCGCTGTAATATCGAGCGATTGCAGAATAGGAACACCGGATGAAAGCAGAGTCGAAAGGATGCGGGAAAACCGGGCCACCGCGATCTTTCGCAGGATGCTGCCAAAGATCGGAAGCTTTAGCAGCAATGTGTCTATGTGCCAGCGGCCGCGTTCGGTCTTGTAGAAAAAGCTTGTGCCGACGGCAGTGCCGATAATGACAGCAAGAGTAGTCAGGCCGCCCCAACCGGCGAGAAAATTACTGATCCCCATTACTATACGTGTCGGCAGCGGAAGGGCCTCGCCCGCCCCGAGCATACCGATAAAGATCTGCTCGAACTGCGGAATAACGACGACCATGATGACGGAGATCGCACCGATGGCAACCACGATAACGGCCGACGGATAGATCGACGCCGACACGATGCTGCGTTTCAGCTTGACGACCTTTTCGATCAGGATAGCAAGACGCTGCAAGATCAGATCGAGCACACCGCCCGTTTCGCCGGCCTCTACCATGTGCGTGTACAGCGAATCGAAAACCTTCGGGTGTTTTTCGAGAGCGGCAAAAAGCGTTGAACCTTCTTCGACGTTTTGGCGAACCTGACGCAGCACATCTTTAAAAAACGTGTTCTGCTGCTGTTCGGCCAGAATGTCTATACACTGGACGAGCGGCAGACCGGCGTCGATCATCACGGAAAATTGCCGCGTAAACACAGCGAGTTCCTTTGCCTTGACCTTTTTACGGCGGCCGAGTTTAGGTATCGAAACGACGTTGCCCTTTTCCGTGGCCTGCGTCATCGTGATCTGCTCACGGCGAAGCAGCGAGCGAAGATCGTCCTGGCTTGCAGCCTCTCGTTCGCCTGCGACCAATTCGTTCAGTCGGTTTCTTCCTTTGAAAGCGTATGTTGGCATTGCTTTTTTAGCTCCTTGAATCTAGCGGAACGCCGAAGGTTTCGGCGAATTTAATATTATCGTGCGGGCGGTCGCTGGCCGATCGGCCGGGCTTGTGAATATGGGCTGCCTGCGGCAGGCTGACCGGCTGACGGCATAGGTGGTTTACCTCCGCCGCCGTAGGATTGATTGAGTCCGGAACCGCGTTCGATCAGTTCCTTCAGCTCGTCTGCATTCGACGTTCGCTGCATTGCTGCATCGAGCGTGATCATCTTTTTGTGATACAGCGTCGCAAGCGATTGGTTAAAGGTCTGCATACCGAATTTGTCCTGGCCTGTCTGCATCATCGAATAGATCTGGTGGATCTTGTCTTCGCGGATGAGGTTGCGAATAGCGGCGTTCGGAATGAGAATTTCGAGGGCCATTGCACGTCCGTCGCCCGATGCTTTCGGTACCAGGGCCTGGCACATAATGCCTTCGAGAACGAGTGAAAGCTGTGTGCGGACCTGTGATTGCTGGCTGGCCGGAAAAACGTCGATGATACGGTTGATCGTCGAATAGGCCGAGTTGGTGTGCAACGTGGCAAACGTCAAATGGCCCGTTTCCGCGATACGCAAAGCCATTTCGATCGTTTCGAGATCTCGCATTTCGCCGACAAGCACGACGTCGGGATCCTGACGAAGTGCGGTGCGAAGGGCCGCGCCGAAAGAATGTGTATCGGCGGCGACCTCACGCTGATTGACGACACAGCTTTTGTGATTGTGAAGAAATTCGATCGGGTCTTCGATCGTCAAAATATGCTCGTGACGTTCGACGTTGATCTTGTCGACCATCGAGGCAAGCGTGGTCGATTTTCCGGAACCGGTCGGGCCGGTGACCAAAACAAGGCCACGCGGTTTCTTACACATATCGGCCACGACGGGCGGCAGGCCAAGATCGTCAAAGGTCTTTATCTCGTAAGGGATCGCACGAAAGACGGCTCCGACGGCGCCTTTCTGATTGAATAAATTGGCACGGAATCGCGACATTCCCTTTAGACCGAACGAAAAGTCGAGCTCGAGGTTTTCCTCAAAGCGGTGCTTTTGCGCATCGGTCAAAACGGAATAGGCGAGACGCTTTGTATCGGCGGGCGTGAACGGTGCGTACTCTGAAAGCTGTTTAAGATGGCCGTGGACGCGGATCTGCGGGGCCGAATTGGTGGAAAGATGGAGGTCGGAACCGCCGGCGTCCGTCATCTTCTTAAGAAGTTCGGGAAGCGTGATTTGCGATTCGACTGAGGTTTGATTATCGAAGCTCATGGTTTTTGTTGGTGGGTCGTAAATCGAAATTCGTGAATCGTGAATCGCAAATTGGCGATCTCTGATTCGTGGTCGCGAATCGTAATTCGTAACATAGAGGCCAATTTACGAATTACGATTCACGATTTACGAAAATGCTAGTCTTCGCGGACCGCTGCCTGCTGGACAGGACGCGATTTGGGCTGCAGCGAATTGATAACCTTTTCCGATTCTTCGGCAATGCGTTCCGCCGAATCGACACCGGTGTTCGTTGCAAGGCTGTAGATGCGGCCGTCCACTTCGGTAAAGTAGAACATCCGCGAATTCAATCTGCCGCCGGCACCCTGCGACTGTGCGACAACGACATATACCTTCTTGCTGCCTACTTCTTTCTGGTAATCGTTGACGACCCAGCCATTCTCGCGGACCATGCGGTTGATAACCTCACGGCGAAGAGCGGATGTCGGGACGCCGCCGACCATGCGGTTGCGGCCGGAATCGACCGTTTCGCCTGTCGCCGGGCCGACCACCGAGATAGCGGCAGAACCGCGGCCGCCATCGACCGAGAACTGAACTTCGCTGCCCGAGTTCGCACCGCTGCGCCAGCCATCCGGAGCGGCCTGGCCTGACGGAAGCATACCGGCGGTCGTTTGTGTTTCAACCGACTTTACCTTTGGTACCGCAGCTACGCGGGCTTTCGGGTTCTGTACCCGTCGGACGCGTGCAAGCCTAAGCTGGCGAAGACGAAGTGCGCGGCGGCGAGCCTGCATCACTTTCTTGCGTCTTTGCTGCGCGCGATATTGTCGCCACCAGCGCTTGGAATATTTTTTATACCTTTTCTTCTTGGCGTACTTCTTTGATTTCGACTTGCCTGCTTCGACGGTGTCGGTCGCAAGCGGTACGATCGCGCCGATGCCGATCAGAAGTGCCAACGAAAGTGCAATTGCCCTAATTACCATATTTCCTCCAATTCCTTACAGAACCGTTTCCTTCACAACCTCTTCTACGGTCGTGATGCCTTCCCTTATCTTGCACAACCCTGATTCGCGAAGCGTGATCATGCCGCACTCGATAGCCTTGCGGCGGAGTTCGATCGCGCTCGCCCCTATGATGATGAGCTCACGCAGCTCATCCGAAACTTCCATAACCTCGTACAAACCGACGCGGCCCTTGTAGCCGGTGTTGAGGCAAACCTCACAACCGCGGCCCTTGTACAACTTGATGCTTTCAGCCTCTTCCGGTTTGAATCCGATCTCGACCAAACCTTCGGCCGGCATATGCGCCTCTTCCTTGCATTCCTTGCAAACACGGCGGATAAGCCGCTGTGCCTGAATTATGTTCACCGATGTGGCGACCAGGAACGGCTCGATACCCATGTTGACGAGACGCGAGATCGTGGACGGTGCGTCGTTCGTGTGAAGCGTCGAGAGAACAAGGTGGCCCGTGAGAGCGGCCTTGATCGCGATCTCGGCCGTTTCAAAATCACGGATCTCACCGACGAGGATGATGTTGGGATCCTGACGCAGGAACGAGCGAAGTGCGGCAGCGAAATTCAAGCCGATCTGCTCTTTCATCTGCACCTGGTTGATGCCCTGAAGATTGAATTCGACCGGATCTTCGGCCGTCATGATGTTAGTTTCCGGCGTGTTCAGTGTTTGAAGCGCTGAATAGAGCGTGTTCGTTTTACCGGAACCGGTCGGGCCGGTAACGAGCACCATTCCGTATGGATTTGCGATAGCACGCTGGAATTTTTCGAGGCTCTCCGGTTCAAAACCGAGCTTCGTCATATCGAGCATCAGCTTATCTTTATCGAGCAAGCGGAGCACGACCTTTTCGCCGAACAGCGTAGGCAGTGTCGATACACGAAAGTCGAGTTCGCGTGAGCGGTCATCGACCCTTACCTTGATCTTGATGCGGCCATCCTGCGGCAGGCGTTTCTCGGAAATATCGAGCTTCGCCATGATCTTCAGACGTGAGATAAGCGGATCGCGCAGCTTCATCGGCGGATGCATTACGTCGTAAAGCACACCGTCGATACGAAAGCGGATGCGGAAATCCTTCTCGTACGGCTCGACGTGTATGTCGGATGCTCCGCGGCGAAGCGAATCGACCATCAGCACGTTTACCAGGCGAACGACCGGAGCATCTTCGCTGGCACGTGCCAACGTGGCCAGATCGATCTCTTCGTTATCCTCGACAACTTCGAATTCTTCGCCTTCGTGACTCTGAAAATCGAATGTTTCCAGCCTTACGTCGAGATCGGAATCCGAAAGACGGTCGTCTGTCTTTATACCGTTCCCATTCCCATTTGAACCGTTCTTCGAACCATTTTTGGACGAACCGTTCTTCTTTGCGATCTTCTCGGTTTCAAATGCGATCGCGGCGTCGAAAATGTCGATCTGTGTCGAGCCGCTGTAATACTTTCCGATCGCCATTTGAATGGACGCCTCAGACGCGATCACCGGTTCGACATTCAGCCCCGTCATGAACTTGATATCGTCCATGGCGAATACGTTCGTCGGATCGGCCATTGCCAGCGTCAGCGTTGCACCGACCTTGGAAATGGGAAGGATCGTGTATTTTAATGCGACTTCCTGAGAGATAAGTTTGATGACCTCGGCTTCGATCTGAAAAAGGTCTAGATTGATGGAAGGAACACCATACTGGCGGGATAGAACTGCGGTGATGACATCGTCGGAGATCATGCCGAGCTTGACAAGATTTGAGCCAAGACGGCCTCCGCTGGCGCGTTGATAGTCGAGCGCTTCGCGAAGCTGCTGCGGCGTCACCAGATTTTCGCGGACAAGAATTTCCCCTAGCTTTGCTGACATTTCGTTTTACGAGAGGTACCTAATGCGTTGGGAACAAAAGGGACTAGCGTGTGGTTTTTGGCGTACTTTTTCGGGTGTAGTGAATGTAAAGACAACAGTGACAAACACTGTTGTTTAGAAATAATAGATGTTTGTCACCAAGCTGTCAAGAAATCTTTTTGCGCAGATTGATTTGTTTTCGGTCACATTGACTCAAAGGCAAGTCTGCCGATTCTTTAGCCATCCGGCACGCAATGACGAACAAACCGCAAGTAATTGCCAGATCAAGCATTGCGGCAATCCAGAAAAGCGGATCATACGGCGAGATCGCCAAAAGATAGGTATGTATTAGCAGATTCTGGAGCAGCATCCAGCATCCGAGCGCGAATGTCGCAATTTTTGTCTTCTTTCCGGTAAATATGCTGACCGCGCCAACCATCATCGCGGCTCCGGTCGCATAAACCCAAAAATACGCAGCGGAAGATAAGGCGCGGTTTTTGTCACAAGAAAATCGAGATCCAAAAACTGATGAATGCCAAACACGACCAAAAGCGCGGCAAACACGTAAGAAGCGTACCGGGCAAAGCTCGCTAATTTATCTTTAGATAACTCAGCCGCCAACATAAACGCGACAAGGGCTATGGCCACGTCCTGCAAAGCCCTTGTCCATGTCATCAATGATGAAGGCTCACCGGATATCTTCGGGACGTGTATCAACAAAATAAAGCTCAACATCATTACCCCGAGCCAAAAAGGGGCTAGATGCGCTTTTATGTTCGTTATTAAGCTGATGCCTGCGGCAAGCATCGCGGTTCCCGTAAAATATGCCAAAAAAAGCCGGAACGGCAAATACGCCGGAACCAGACCGGCGACAAAATCCGCATACATAAAATGCTGTACGCCAAAGACCAGCCACGGAATTCCGAATGCGACTTGAACGACTCTGAGAATTATTTTCATTGAGGTATCAGTGTTTAGATCGAGTATTGCCAAAACCGTTTAGAGACGCATTCGATTTGTGATGGATGAAGTGTATTTCAGGACAAAGGCGAAATAATCAGTGTCAAACCGGACTGACTATTCACGGCGATTTTCGTCATCATTTGTACTTATTTCGCATAGTGAAAAGCGTAACTAATCACAAACTTAGTGATTGAAAACTGTAAAACAATAAGATTTATCATTAAGGAGTATTGTTTTATGGATTCCGGTTTTTCTTTGATAAGGGCGTTGGCAACTACGTTGCTGACGGAAATTGATTCATTAGGCGATGATAATACGATCTTAGGTGACGGCAGTTCTTTCGATCTCAGCGAACGTGTCCGCGAATTTGAAGTAAAGCTTATCCGTGCGGCCCTGCTAAAAACAGGCGGCAACCAACGCCGTGCAGCATCTTTACTAGGAGTAAAAAGCACAACCCTACACAACAAAATAAAGTCATACGGCATCAATGCAATTAAGCTGGCCGTGTGATTCTGCTAAAATACGGCTGTCCCAAATATTCAGATCTCAGCGGAGTTAATATGAGAAGGAATTTTCTGATAATTGGCGCGACGGCCGCCTTCTTTAGTCTCGTTTCCCTTTCCAACACCTATGCCCAATCGGGTCGCAGCACTATCACCGGGTTTGTCTTTGGCCCGCAGCGAACGCCTGTTGCTCAGGTGTACGTCGAACTAAAAACCGACTTCAACAGTACTATTGGGCGTTCCAGAACTGATGGCTCCGGCCGGTATTCATTTCTCGGCGTCCAGTCCGGCAGGTTTTCGGTGACTGTGTTGCCGCTCGGAACCGACTTTGAGCAACAGACACAGGAGGTTGAGATAGCAGGTGTAAACGCAAGAGGCCAGCCAATTCCGGAGAACGTCCAAAAGGATTTTTATCTCCGTCCCAGAAAAACTGCTCCGTCAACCGTAAATCAGGTCGTGTTCGCGCAGGAAATTCCAAGCGAGGCGAAGAAGGCTTATGATCGGGCGGTATCCGACCTCGGAGATCAGAAAACGACACCCGGAGTTGAAGGACTGATACAGGCCCTCAAGTTGTATCCCGATTATTTTTTGGCACTCGAAAGGCTTGGCGTCGAATTCGTCAAGCAGGAAAGATACGAGGAAGCAAAAATACCTTATCGTGAGTGCGTCAGGGTAAACCCGCGCAGTTATTCGTGCTGGTATGGACTTGGTTATTCGGCCTACTCGACACAGGACAATGACACCGCGATCGAATCGCTTAAGCGGGCTGTGATCATAGACAAGAGTTCTGCGACAGCTTTATTAATACTCGGTATTTCGCAACGGCAGGCGAAACAATATACCGCCGCCGAAGAATCGATGCTGAAGGCCAAAGAGCAGGACAAAGGAAGAACCCCTGACATCAATTGGAATCTCGCCTTGTTGTATGCTCACAACCTAAAAAAATATAAAGACGCCGCCGAAGAACTTGAACTCTTCCTAAAGATCGATCCTGAAAATAAGAATGCGGAAAACATAAAGAAACTGATCAAACAGTTTCGCGATCAAGCCGCTAAAACTAAATCTTAACTCCGTGGATCTGACAAAAGCTGCCCCGTAAAAAACGTGCCCGTCCCGGCGATAACCGGGACGGGCACAAGTATTTCAGTTCCATTTTAAGAAACTAAAAGAGAATGCGGAAACCGAATCGAATACCGCGCGGGCCCTGGAAGCGATTGGGCTCATTGTAAGTTATGAGCTTGCGGTTCAGGACCGTTGGCGTACCGTTCAGGAAGGTATTTGTCTGATCGAGCAGATCGCCGCTAGTATAGGCGTTTATCATATTAACCCTGGCGAGAGACTGTGTGCATCGCTGGGTAACAGGGTTTGCCGTTACGGTGACGAACTGCGGGTAAGCTGCAGACGTGAGGATCTGACATCCTGAAGCAAAATCACTCAGAGTGTGTGTCAATGCTATCTGACCATTGGTCAATGTATTTTGCGGCGTCAGGACCGTGTTCTGATCGAACAGATTGAGGATATTCAGATCGCCAACCAAAGTGAAACGGCCGTCTCTACCAAATTTATATCGATGAGTAACGCCGAGGTCCGTTTGTGTAAACGTCGGGCTTCGGCCCATATCACCGCGTTTGGTAAAGACCGTCGTGGCACCGCCAAATTGGACGAACGTCGTTTGCGGCGTACCTGATTGAATGGTTTGAAACGCCGAAAATTCCGTGGTGTTTGTGCTGCCCTTCCAGTCCAGATTGTAAGCACCGAACGCATTGAAGACATGCGGACGGTCGCTCGCCAGCCTTCCGTCATCCGGCCCGCCGGCTGCGGTAAAGCCGATGAACGGAAGATCGAACGAACGGTTTACGCCCGGATCGGAACGTGCCAGTCCATTAAGATTTCCACTCAACTCATCCGAGTTCGACAAACCCGAATAATTGCCGTACAAGCGGCTTAGGGTGTAGTTCATGTTAAAGAAAAAGTTGTTCGACAGCCTTTTCTCCAACACCAACTCCATTGCATCATACTGACGTTTTGGCGTGGCATACGGACCGTTGTAACCACTTGCCTCGAGAAACTCGGCATGCAAGCCTTCGCCCGGATTTCCCGTGATAAAGATCTCGCTGCCGTCTGCGTTCTGCACGCCCGCATCTTCCAGAGCATCCAAAAGAGTTTTGCGTGTGTATCGAGCGCGGAGAGAGAAACTCTTGCCCAATTCACGTTCGAAACCAACCGTAAATTCCCTTTGCGAGTAGGGTTTGGCATCCGGGTCGATCGCACCAGACTCAAACGGATCTGCTGTCGGATCGTTTGAAGCAACACGGAGATCGGTTTGGCATCGGCTCAATCCGCTGCCGATAAAACCGGAATTCGGGCAGGAGCCGCCGACCGGATCGGCGAAGTTGCCCACGATGCTTGCAGTTGTGAAGTTTCGAAAGTCGCCGCTCGTCGGCAGGATGTCAAAGTAATCGTTGCGGAAAAAATCACCGCCAAACGAACCTTGGGCCATGCGGAATTTCAGACGGTCGTAGAATTTACCGTAGCTTCCGAAGATCTTCGTTTTGCCGTCGCCGAACAGGTCGAATGCAAAACCAAGACGCGGTGCAAATTTTTTCGACCAGCCAAATTCAAAGCCGCCCGGAAATTCGTTGTAGGAAGGAACGTCTTCTTTCTCGATCCTCACTCCGAGGTTTAACGTCAACCGTTTGATCGGCTGATATTTGTCCTGAATATAGACCGACTGGTTAAGGTTGCTGCCCGTTCCGATCTGGCCAAATCGCTGCAGCATTCCGCCTCCGATGGCGGTCGGATCAGGCGTAGCTGCGCTGTTCTGCGCTCCGCCGCACATTGAGTTGATCCTGAAAGTGTCGCCATAGCATAGCAGGATCGTCTGGGCGAAGTTTGCGTTCAGATCGTTAAAGATCGTAGAGCGCGAATAGCCGCCTTTGATCTGGTGTCTGCCGCCTGCGCTGAACAGATACGTAGCATCGCCCTCATAGGTCGTACGAACGGAAACATCCTTGAGCGTCTGTGTAGTGAGCGCTGTAAGTAGCCCCTGCTGGCAGGCTCCCGGAAAAGTTTCGTCGTCATTGTTGCCGGCCGTACAGTTGTAACGATTTCCGGACGGAACAAAATAGTTGTTTCCTTTTTCGTTCAGAAAGCCGCGGCTATATCGGAATGACAGTATCAGATTGTCCAAAGCCGTATATACCGCAGTACCGGTGACGTTGTTTGCGTTATTGCGTCCGCCTTGCCTTTCGCGATAATCGCGAGCACTCAAGACGCCGATGCTGCCTCTGAAATCGACCGGATCATCGGGCGCTCCGAAAGCCGCAGTACCCGCAGCAAGGACTGGAAACGTGCCTTCGGTGATGAGCGGATTCCAAAGATAGGTTCCAGTCAAACGAAGTCTTTCGAACGGTTGGGCGTCGAGACGCAAGAAAGCAAATTCAACCGTTTGTCTTTGCCGGTAGCTTTCCCTTGATACGACTGTTCTGGTCGCCGCGGGAGCATTGGTATAAAAGGTCACGTCGCGGGTTTGTTCGTTTATTTGGGGCGTGTAGCTCCCAAAAAACCATAACTTGTCTTTAACGATCCGTCCGCTGAAATTCGCGGTAGGAAATATTCCCAGCGATTTGGGCTTAGGCGCCACAAACGCCTCGCTCGATTGTACAAAGTTTGCTCCCGAGCCTGAAAAGAACCGGGTCAGCGTTGGCCGTGAGCCTCCATCAAGCTTAGAGGTCGTAAACTGCATTCCGAACTCACCGCGGAAATCATTGTTTCCGCCCTTAGTTGCGACGTTGATAACGCCGCCGGTGGCTCCGCCGAACTCCGCGTCGAACCCGCTCGACTTGACCTGCAGTTCCTGGACCATTTGAAACGGAACCATGTTATTCGCGTTGAGGCCTGCGTTTCGATAATTCGTAACTTCCTGGCCGTCAATAACAAAGGTATTTTCCGAATTTGTAGATCCGTCGATCGTAAAGCCGCCCGCGATAGGATCGGGCCGCGTTCCGGGAATAGCCTTTAGAGCACTGGTAAAACCAACGCCTTTCGGCAATGATTCGATCTGCCGGGCAGTAATACTTTTGGAGATCTCGTTGCCGCTCGTATCTATCGCCTGATCAGATGAAGCGACGTCTACGACGACAGCGGCCGTGCCCGCAGCCAGTTGCAGGTTCAATTGGGTCGTGCGCCCCAGCGTGATCTGTACGTTTTCATACGTCGCCGCTCCGAAGCCATTGGCCGCTGCGGTAGTTACGACATAGACGCCCGGGGGCAATTGCAGGACGCGGAAGAAACCCTCGCCATTTGCGGTTACGGTGCGGTTAAAGCCCGACCCGAGGCTGCTTGAATTTTTGATCGTAACGGAAACATTCGGCACGACTGCGCCGGCCTGGTCCGTAATTGTTCCTTCGATGTTGCCAGTCGTTTCAGCTTGTCCGAATGCAATAGCGGACATACAGAGAACGGCCGATAACAACAGGCATAAAAAGTTAAGACTTTTCCTCATGTTATACTCCTTTTTTTGTTTGCACGGACCCAAGGATCTTGCATCTTCGGCTGTGCCGTTTGGCAAAGATTCTACAGATCGCGTAGAAGTGTTCCGTTTTTGGAATAATATGAGCGGCGGTCTAAGTTCGAATTTTCCCGCTCATCACTCTTGTCAGGTAATAAGTGCAAGCGGTGTGCGCAACTGGTAGGTCAGGCAATAAAATGATCTCGAAATACAGGTACCCAATGGGAAGTATCTTTTGTGAGTTGGTGAAATGCGAACGTGTGAATCTAGTTTGAATATTCAAATTTATCCGAAAGTTCGTAGAGTTATACGATTCTCTAAATATAAGTAGAATAAAGACTTATTCATTTTTTGGAACAAATTGTTCCATATTTCGAACAAGTTTCTTTGGGCCGTGGGCAGCCACAAAGTTATTCATCACGCAATGTCGTTATTCATCACATTGGAGCAGGGTCTTTGGCTTGGGCGTATTAACCTAGCTTGTCGAAGGTCGCGCCTGAAAGCCGATTGACGAAACGGGTTCACCAACGAATCACTTGAAGGAAGAAACAAAAAAATGGCGGATATGGCTGGTCGGCTTCGTTGTCTGGACGGTAGTCGGTGTGTCGTTCGGCCTGCGGTCTTATTTATATGCGCAGATGGTTGGCCCGGCGGCCGATTTTTTCGACATGGTCCCCAATTATATGGTGGACTTCTATTTCTGGGGATTGCTGTCGCCGCTTATCTTTAAGCTATGCCGGCGTTTTCCGATCGAGCGTGGGAATATTGCGGGCCGTTTATCTTTTCATTTATTTGCAGGTTTGATATTCGTCCTGGCCGCGACGGCGATGACCATTCCGACCCTATGGAACCTGGGCCTGGTGAGCAAGGAGACCTATCCGACGCTGAGTAATTATTTCGGCCGGCTGCTGATAAACCCGTTCATGCTGCATCAGGGATTTCTTGCCTACTGGGGAACGGTGGTGGTAGCCCATGCATACGAATATCACCGGCAGGTTCAGATAGGCAGAACGCGAGCCAGCGAACTTTCGGCACAGCTTGCCAATGCTCAGCTTGCCGCGCTGAAGATGCAGATACATCCGCATTTTCTTTTTAACACTCTGAACTCGATCTCTGCTTTGCTCCACAAAGACGTCGAAGTAGCCGACCGGATGATCGCACGCCTTAGCGATTTCCTTAGAATGACGCTCAGGAATTCCGGCACGTCGGAAGTGACGCTGGAGCAGGAACTTGAGTTCCTGAAAACGTATTTAGAGATCGAAAAGATACGTTTTCAGGACAAGCTGTTGGTGGAGATGAAGATCGGCAAAGAAGCGCTGAACGCAAAGGTGCCGAACCTGATCCTGCAGCCGCTGGTCGAAAATGCAGTGCGGCATGGCGTGGCGAAACAGACCGGAATTGGGCATCTGAACATTCGGGCGAACCGCGTCGGCGACCGGCTTGTGATCAATATCGAAGACAACGGCCCGGGGCCGAACGGTATCGCAAAACGAAGGAACGACAGTGGTGTCGGGCTTACTAATACAAGGGCCCGACTCGAACAGTTTTACGATGATTTTCAATTTGAGATCGAAGGCAAGAATGGAAAAGAGGGCACGATCGTCAGTATAAACGTGCCGTATTTAAGCTAGATGGATATCCTGATCGTAGATGACGAGCCGTTAGCCCGCGAACGCATTCGCGAAATGCTGAAGCGGGAAACCGGCATCAAAAATATTAGCGAAGCCGTTAATGGCGGCGACGCCGTAAAGCAGATCTCCGCCAATCGGCCGGACGTTGTTTTTCTGGATATTCAAATGCCCGACAAGACCGGATTTGACGTGCTCGCCTCCATCGACAAAAAACTTCTGCGCCAAATTCCGGCGATCATTTTTGTGACGGCCTATGATGAATATGCGCTAAAGGCATTTGAGTTTCACGCTCTCGATTATCTGCTGAAGCCATTCGACCGCAAGCGGTTTGCCGATGCATTTCGACGTGCAAAAGAACAGATCGCACAGAACAGCGGCGGCGAGCAGCGGCAGATATTAACGCTGCTTGAGAAGATGAACGCGCCGCCCGAATATCTCGAATGGCTCACGATCAAGAAGGACGAACGCATCCTGCTGATAAAGGTCGAAGACGTTTACTGGATCGAAGCTCACGGCAATTATGTTCTGCTCAAGCTAAGAGAAAATTCGCAGATAATGCGCGAAACAATGGACAAGCTTGAGGCGCAGATGGACCCGAAAATGTTCGTGCGCATTCACCGCTCGACGATCATCAACGTCAATCAGATCAAGGAACTTCAAGTTTGGGCACGCGGCGAATATCGCGTCGTTACTCAAAGCGGCCCGGCATTTACACTGAGCCG
>Ga0193752_1000433_pt1 | contig 40615 bp, 28 predicted proteins | sample H1c1metaG_FD_144924 | JGI IMG/M metagenome (GOLD analysis project Ga0193752, IMG submission 144924) | Soil microbial communities from a riparian zone of the East river system, Colorado, United States - H1c1 | ecosystem: Environmental > Terrestrial > Soil > Riparian zone | place: USA: East River... | reverse complement strand
GAATATTCCAACCCCGATTCCGAACGGGCATTCTGACGCATCGCGCGGCGCGCTTCACGCAAAACAAGAACTCCTCATGTCGCACACTCGCTCCTCTTTCAAAGTCCTCCGTCCCATCCCCACGCGCTGGTTGGACAACGATCAGTACGGGCACGTCAACAATGTCATGTACTACGCGTATTTCGATACGGCGGTAAACGGTTGGTTGATGGAGGCTACAGGCGTCGACACGCGCACGCTCGGTGCCATCGGATTGGTAGCGGAGACGAGTTGCCGTTTTTTAAAAGCGCTGTCGTTTCCTGATCTTCTGCATGCCGGCTTACGCGTGCAGAAATTAGGCAACTCGAGCGTCATTTACGACATCGGGTTGTTTCGCGAGCAAGAACAGGACGCAGCCGCCATCGCAAAGTTCGTGCATGTCTACGTCGACGCAGAGACACGGCGCAGCGTGCCGGTGCCGGACATTATCCGCAGCGCTCTGTCTGCGCTGCAATAATCGCGTGTAGGCAAATCCCGCAGACACCGCATCGGGGGATTTCCGTTTGCAGTCCATTGCGTGTCGGCAGCCCCCAACACTGTGACAAAACTCCTATCGGTCTTAAGGTTTACTCACCTAGCATGAGCTTCAGGTTGTTGAGCGGTTGCTTGACACCGCCGCTCTCCTTCACTTCCTCACTTCAGCCACGGGTCGCCAACCTCAATGTCCGCCGCGCCCAATCCTTATCCAGGCGAGCATGGTTCGCTCGGCGGCGAACATATTTCGTTGCAATCGGACGCGTTGGAGGCCGGCGCACGACCCGTTCATCGCAAAGCGCTCGTCAAGTATCAATTACGTAGCCGCGCTCGCGGTTCGCAAACTCGAGTGGTTATTTTGGAAGGGCAATTTGTCGGCGTGCACGTGAAGCGCGGCCGCAAATTCGAGCAGGACTACAACGTTGACTTGCGCTTCGTCGATCCACGACCGATCGGCATTCGCAAAATAGTTTGGCCGTGGATGTTTGTTGCGATCGCGCTGACGTTGATCGCTGTCGGTGCAGGCGTTTTCATCACATCGTTTGCCTCGCCGGACGCGCAACTATGGGCCGTGCCCGCCGGGATCGTGCTCGGCACGCTCACGATCTCGAGTTATCTCATTTGTTTGTACTTTGCCACCGAATCCGTAGTCTTCATCAGCACGCACGGCCGTGCGCGGGTCATCGTCATTACGGGTGGACTCGGCACCACTCGCGCGGCGCGGGAGTGCGCGCTCGACGTCGTCAAACACATCAATCTGGCGCGCAAACAATCGAAGCAAACGCGGCAAATGTATCTGCGCGACGAAATGCGCGAGCACAGCCGCCTGCATGAGGCGGGCGTGCTATCCGAAGAACAATACACAGACGCGAAGAAGCGAATCCTGCACGCGCACGATTGATCCGCCGCGATTTAATCGGCGAAATTTTCGGTATCGATTTCGAGCTGCGTTGCGGATGGATAACGCTCGCCCCTTAACACGCGGCGATCGAAGCAATCTTCCGCGGCTGCCATCGTAGCGGCATCGATCTTCAGGTCGCTGGCGCGCATGTTTTCCTCCAGATGCGCGATCGAAGTCGTCCCGGGAATCGGCACGACGCCCGGATGTTTCGTCAGCAGCCACGCAAGCGCCAGCTGCGCGGGGGTGCAATGAGCATCCGTGGCCATTCGCTGGAAGCGCTCGAACAAGCGCAAATTGCCCGAGTACTGCGGTTCGCAGAAGCGCGGCATAGTGCGGCGAATATCGTGACGAATAAATGTCGTCGGCTGCACTCCGCCCGCTAGAAAGCCTCTTCCCACCGGCGAGAACGGCACAAAGGTGACGCCCAATTCATCGCAAGTTTTGAGCACGGCGATCTCGGGGTTACGCGTCCATAGAGAATATTCACTTTGCACTGCCGCGATCGGATGCACAGCATGTGCTTTGCGCAGCGTTGCGGCCGAGACCTCCGACAATCCGATGGCGCGAATAGAGCCGGCTCTCACTAGATCAGCCAGCGCTCCGACACTCTCTTCAATCGGGACACTCTTATCCCAGCGATGCAGGTAATACAGATCGATGAAGTCCGTGCGTAAACGCTTGAGCGACTCCTGACACGTCTGCTTGATCGTTTGCGCTTTTCCATCGATGACGCGTTTCTTATCGACGCCCGTCATGCCGCATTTGCTGGCGAGATGAATTTTCTGACGATGCGACGCGAGCGTTGCGCCGACCAACTCTTCGTTGCCGCCGAAGCCATAGAGCGCAGCCGTATCGAAGTGGGTGACGCCCAATTCGAGCGCGCGCAGTAAGACTTTACTGCCTTCTGCGGGCGGCGGCGGCGCGCCGTACGCGTGGCTGAGATTCATGCAGCCGAAACCGATCTCGGCAACTTGTCCGTGACCCAATTGACGTGTTTGCATACGCTTCCCAAAGGAAATTGCGACTTACCGTAGCACAACGCAGATATCGCGTAGCGTTGCAGGGAGACGACTCTTTCCACGCAGGCGGGCAAGTGCAATGATCGGGGTCCCCGCTCGTCGAGGATCCGCGTCATGTCTATTACGCTCACCGTCAACGGACGTCCTGCGACGCTCGATGTGGATCCACAGACGCCGCTCTTGTGGGTGCTGCGTGAAAACCTCGGCCTCACGGGCAGCAAGTTCGGGTGCGGCATCGGTGCTTGCGGGGCATGTACCGTCCATCTGGATGGGCAGCCGGCGCGATCCTGCTCGGTGCCGGTAGGCGCAGCGCAAGGCGTTAAAGTCACTACGATCGAAGGCCTGGCTGCCGGCGAAGAACTGCATCGCGTGCAAGCCGCATGGATTGCCGATCAAGTGCCGCAATGTGGGTACTGTCAGTCCGGCATGATCATGGCAGTGAGCGCTCTGCTGGCCGCGAAGCCGAAGCCGACCGATGCAGACATCGACGCTACGATTACGAACATTTGTCGTTGCGGCACGTACCCGCGCATTCGCAAAGCGATTCACGCGCTGGCCGCTCAAGACTTGGGAGCCAAGTCATGAATAAGTGGACGCGACGCGCCTTCATCGGCGCAGGCAGTGTCGTCGGCGGGGGCTTGGCCATCGGCATCGGCGAGTTTGTTTTCGCACCCAACCGGTTGGGCATTGCGCCCGCAGCCGACACCGGCACTCGCTTGACGACTTGGATCAAGCTGGCGGCCGACAACACGATCACTGTCGTGGTGCCGCATTGTGAGATGGGGCAGGGCTCGCAGACGGGGCTCGCCATGATGCTGGCCGAGGAACTGGAAGCGGACTGGAACTCGATTCGCGTCGAGGAAGCTCCCGGCACCGACGAATTCGCCGCAGGCTACATGGTTCGCGGCTTCGGCATGGGCGCCGACGCTCCGGCGCCACCCATGTTGCGCGGAATTGAGCATCTTTCATTCAAAGTGGCCGACTGGCTGGGACTGCAGGTCACGGGCGGCAGCGCCAGCATTCGCTTCACCGGCGAGTTCGGCATGCGCGTGGCAGGCGCCAGCGCGAAGGAAATGTTGCTCCAGGCCGCCGCTGTAACCTGGAGCGTGCCGGTCGCAGAATGCAACGCAAAGCTCTCGCACATCGAGCATGTCAAGTCCGGCCGGCGCGCCACATTTGGTGACCTGGCCGTGACTGCTGCCCAACTCGACATCCCCGCGCATCCGACGCTTAAGTCGCGCGAGGCGTTCACGATCATCGGCACGCCGAAGCCGCGCTTCGATATCCCGGCAAAGGTAAACGGGGGCACCACTTATGGGTTGGATGTCCAACTACCTGAACTGACTTACGCAGCCGTCAAAGCGGCGCCCATATTTGGCGGGAAGTTGCTATCTGTCGATCCGTCACCGGCGCTGTCGATGCCCGGTGTCGTCAAGGTCGTCCAGTTGGAGAATGCCGTGGCGGTAGTCGCAGACGGATATTGGCGCGCGCAACAAGCACTCGACAAACTTCAGCCGCAGTTCGATGGCGGCCAGGAAACCGTCAACAGCGACACTATCTTCGAAGGTTTTGCGCAGATTCTTGCGAAGGAGGCCGGCAGCAAGGTCGTCAAACACGGCGATGGGGCCGATGCGCTGACCAGAGCCGTCAAAAAGATCGAAGCTGAGTACCGCGTTCCTTTTCTCGCGCACATCACGATGGAACCCATGAATGCCACCGTGCGCATTAAAGATGAAGCGTGCGAGGTTTGGGCGGGTACCCAAGATCCACTCAACGCCCGCGCGGTGGCAGCCAAGGCCTCGGGACTTGATGCGGACCAGGTCACCGTTCACAACCTGCAACTGGGCGGCGGCTTCGGCCGACGCTTGCCGGGCAATCTCGATTACGTGGATCAAGCGACGCGGATTGCCAAGGAGATGTCGCCGCGGCCGGTCAAACTGATCTGGAATCGCGAGGAAGACATGCGCCATGACTTCTATCGCAGTGCCATTCTCGGCCGCTACCAAGGCGGTCTGAACGCGGACGGCAAGGTTGAAACATACGTCGCACGATTCAATGGCGACGCGGGCGATGGCGCGGCGGAGTTGCCGTACTCGATTCCGAATCAAGCAATGTCGCGCAGCAACGTGAAAACGCACATTCGATTGGGCGCGTGGCGTTCGGTGGACCACACGCAACACGGCTTCTTCAAGGAGTCTTTCATCGACGAGCTGGCGCATGCGGCCGGCCAAGATCCGTTTGAATTTCGCCGCGGCCTTTTGGCCGATAACCCACGCTTCAAGTCAGTCCTGGAGCTTGCCGCGGAGAAGGCGGGCTGGGGTTCGCCGCTAGCGGCAGGTAGGGGACGAGGGATCGCGCTCGTCGAAAGCTTCGGGACCATTGTCTGCCAAGTCGCCGAGGTCGAAGTGCTGGGTGACCGTTATAAGGTTCATCGAGTCGTGGCGGTGGTCGACTGCGGTGCCGTCGTCAATCCTGACTCCGGCGCTGCGCAAATCGAAGGCGGCATCGTATTCGGCTTGTCGGCCGCCTTGTATGGCGCGGTGACGATCGATAAAGGCGCAGTGGTGCAAAGCAACTTTCATGACCACCCAGTGGCGAAGATGGCTGATACCCCTCAGATCGAAGTGCACTTCTTAGCATCCGAGTCGCCGCGAGGCGGCTTAGGCGAGCCGGGTGTGCCGCCGATTGCGCCGGCGGTTGCAAACGCGATCTTTGCCGCGACGGGCAAACGCCTGCGATCATTGCCTTTCGTGGCCCTGACATAAATAAGCAAAAATAAGTTTTCCAATACTATGTGGACGCGCGCGATACTTTCAGCGAACATTCGTCGGTTTTCCAAGAAGAATTTCGCGAATGCCCCCTCCAGTCATTGCAATCCACGTAACCGATCGAGACGGCAACCGAGCAACCGTGAGCGGTAACGTCGGCTTATCGATGATGGAAGTCCTGCGCGACAGCGGCGACTTTGGCGTGGCAGCTATTTGCGGCGGCCTTTGTTCGTGCGCCACTTGTCATGTATATGTAGACGACACGTGGCTGCCGAAACTGAAAAACAGGCACAACGACGAACAAGAAATTTTGGTGGCGCTGAGCTCATTTAAGCCTAAAAACTCACGCCTTTCGTGCCAGATTCCGGTCACTGCCGAGCTCGACGGGATCGCTCTGGCCGTCGCGCCGGAAGACTGACCGATACAAAAAATACTGCGCCAAGCGAATGATACGGATCGTGTTCGTTTAGCGCTCCGTGCATAGCGACGCGTCATCGTTTTGCCCGGAACATGCAACGCTGCGCAGCGTGCGACCAGCACACGGCGCAAGCGTTAATTTGACGCGAACATGACGATGGAATGTCGATACCTATAGGTAGTCTACCGATAGCTCTGTGGTGTCACGGGAACCCCGGGCTTAAGGTACTGAACGACATGAAACGCAATACGCTACAAGAACGTATTGGCAATACACTGCGCAAGCGTAGGGAGACGAAGGGTGTTAGCCAAGAAGCATTCGCCGATCAGGTGCATATGCACCGCACTTACTATAGTGCGATCGAGCGGGGCGAGAAGAACCTGACCTTGTCCACGCTCACTCGCGTGTGCTCGGGGTTAGGCGCTCCCATTTGGGAAGTCATGAAAGAAGCCGAAAACTGAGACTACTCCGGCTTTGACTTGCGGCTGATCGTGCCAAGTCCATGCAGATCCGAATCGACCTTTTGCGGATCGCCGAGGTAGCGAACTGCGCCTACGCCATTGACTTCGGCGCGGAGCGATTCGGTCGTATTCAATTCGATGTTGCCGGCGCCGTTGACGGTGACGTCCGCTTCGCGAGCCACGACTTTTAAGAAGTCGGCGCTACCGGCACCCGAAAGCTCGATCTTGAGTTTGTCGACCACACCGGTGGCGACGACATCGTGCGCGCCTGCAAATTCCAGATCGACGTCGCCGCCGTTGAAACCGTCGATGCGAATCTCGCCTGCGCCATTCGACTCGAGCTTGGTCAGCGTCGGCGCCGTGATAACGATCTTCAATCGGCCCGTCTCGCCGAACCAGCTGCGGCCTTTGGCGGCATCGATATCCAGCGTGTGGCCACCCACGTGCACATCTATCGACTTAAGTGCCCGCTCGGTGCCGGAAATTTGAAGGGAAGGCGCGCTGCCGAGCGTGATAACGACTTCGGCCGCGCCACGCAGTTCGACGGCATCGAACGCTTCGACAGGAAAATTGCGAGTGTCCATTTTGAGGTCTCGCGCATCGTGCCCTCGACGTTCGGCACGCCGTTCATCGCGGCTCGCTCGCTGACGGTCGCGGTCGCGGTCACTGTCGGAACCATTGTCGTCCGGTCGCGAACAACCCGCCAGCAAGAAGACGCCTATGGCCGCCGCGGCTAAACTACCTTTCAACAAGCGTTGTTGCACCATAGGTCACTCGGATTTCCAAAACGTGTACCAAGTGTGGCCACAGGCTGCGGGCGGCGACAGCCTTTATCGGCCAATGACCGGCTCGAACCGGTCAATGGCGCGGATTTCGTGCTTTATAGAATGATGACGGATCGAATCGATTCGCCGCGGCGCATTAGGTCGAACCCCTCGTCGATCTTCTCCAGCGGCATTCGATGCGTGATCAACTTGTCGAGGTTAATCTTGCCTTCCATGTACCAGTCGACCACTTCCGGTAACTTGGTGAGACGCGCACCGCCCATATAGGCGCCGGTCCATTTACGACCCATGAACAGGTTTCCCGGAAACGTCGTGACTTCGGAGCCGTGCGCCGCGACACCGATGATGTAAGCGACACCCCACGCATTGTTCGTGCAATCTAGGGCTGTGCGCATCACCTGGGGATTGCCGATGCACTCGAAGCTGTAGTCGGCGCCGCCGCCGGTCATCTTCATAATATGCGACACGATCTTTTCGACATTCTTCGGATTGACGAAGTGCGTTGCGCCCATCTCGCGTGCAATGCCTTCCTTCGCATCGTTGGTGTCGATGCCGATGATGGTCTTGGCGCCGGCAAGCTTCGCGCCTTGAATGACATTGAGGCCGATGCCGCCTAATCCGAAGACAACGACCGAGCTGCCCGATTCGACTTTCGCAGCGAACAACGCGGAACCTAATCCTGTCGTTGCGCCACAGCCGATGTAGCAAATGCGATCGAACGGCGCGTCGTCGCGAACTTTGGCGATCGTGTCGACGGGCAACACGGTGTACTCAGCGAACGTGCCTAGCCCCCACAACTGACTGACGGGCTTACCATCGATCGAGAAGTGGCTCTTGCCGGGACGTAAGCGCGTGAATGCTTCCTGACAGAGATTGGTTTTGTCGGACGCGCAGTAGTTGCACTTGCCGCAGTTCGGAATCAAGAACGGAATCACGTGATCGCCCTGCTTGAAATTGGTCACGCCCGGTCCGCATTCGACGATGATGCCGGCGGCTTCATGCCCGAGAATCGTTGGGAACTGCCACGGCGACTTGCCTTCATAGACATTTAAATCCGAATGGCAAAGACCGGTGGCTTTCACTTGTACCAATACTTCGCCTTCACCCGGTCCGTCCAATTGCACGGTTTCGATCGAAAAAGGCTGATTCGGAGCGTGCAGCACGGCCGCGCGTACATTCATCGGCATAGAGTTCCCCTGTTGAGTTCGCGCACTCTACTTGGGCCGACCGGCGTGGGCAATCGCGATTCCACGGATCGACATAAGTCGCTGCGATCTCCTCTTCACGACCTGCGGTGCTGCGATCCCGGCGCCAATGGTTGTACTATGCGAAGGCTTTGCGGGCGAGAGGCTCGCGTCCGATAACAACAACGTTTCCCCCGCACGAGACCCCGATGAAAACACGCGTCACCGAATTACTGGGCATTCAATATCCGATCATTCAAGGCGGCATGCAGTGGGTCGGTCGCGCGGAACTTGCAGCCGCCGTTTCCAATGCCGGCGGCTTAGGGATATTGACGGCGCTGACACAGCCGACGCCGGAGGCGTTGACGGAGGAAATCGCACGCTGCCGCACGATGACGGACAAACCGTTCGGCGTGAACTTGACGCTGTTGCCGTCCATCAATCCGCCACCTTACGAAAAATATTTGGATGCAATCATTGCAAGCGGCGTGAAGATTCTCGAAACAGCCGGCAACAACCCCAAAGAGTTCATCATCAAAGCGAAGGCCGCGGGCGTCCTCATCGTTCATAAATGCGTCGCGGTTCGGCACGCGCTCTCCGCCGAACGAAACGGCGTCGACATGGTGTCGATCGACGGCTTCGAGTGCGCCGGTCATCCGGGCGAAGACGACATCGGCGGTTTGATTCTGATTCCGGCTGCCGTGGCCAAACTGAAGATCCCTGTTGTTGCGTCCGGCGGCATTGGCGATGGACGCGGGATGGCTGCTGCACTGACGCTCGGAGCGGAAGGCATCAACATGGGCACACGGTTTTGCGCGACGCAAGAAGCGCCGATTCATCCGAACATCAAGCAAGCACTCGTCGATGCGACCGAGCGCGACACACGATTGATGTTCCGCAAATTGCACAACACCGCGCGGGTTCTCAAGAACGCGGTGTCGGAAGAAGTGGTGAAGATCGAGAGCCGTCCGGAAGGCGCGACGTTCGATGACATCCGTCATTTGGTCCAGGGCGGCCGCGGCCGCGCCTCGCTGGAAAACGGCGATCGCGATGGTGGCGTCATCTCAGCCGGACAAATCGTCGGCTTGATTCACGACATTCCGACTTGCAAGGAATTGATCGATCGCATGGTGCACGAGTGTCGCGAGCACTTGCAGGCGGCATTGCAAAAAACCGCGGCCTAAGTTCCACCTTGTAGGAACTCGCCGACACGCGCTCAGCAATGCGCGCAAAGCGCAGCGAACGAGACGATCCAGCTTGAGACGACAGCTCAAGTTGGATATGGTCTTCCCATGACCTTACGCGGCGCATCCATCATCGAACGCAACATCGCATTATTCCTCGACGTTGACGGCACTCTGCTTGAAATCGCGGCCACCCCCGATGCGGTAAAAGTACCGGCGGCGTTGCGCAACACGCTCCATCTCGCGTCCGGCCGCGAGCATGGCGCGCTCGCGCTGATTAGCGGCCGCTGCATCAGTGAACTCGATCGACTCTTCGCACCCTATGTGTTTGCAGCGGCGGGACAGCATGGTCTTGAACGCCGCGACGCGAAGGGCAAATTCATGCGGCCTCCCATCGCAACCGATTTGTTGAACCCCGCGCGCGCGGCTTTGGTCGAACTGCAAATGCAACACAACGGGTTGCTGCTGGAAGACAAAGGCACTGCCCTCGCGCTGCACTTTAGACTTGCGCCCAAACTCGAACCGCTCGTACGCGCGTCAATGGCCGCGATTGCCGCGCCATTGGCGGACAGATTCATCGTGCGCGAAGGCAAATGCGTGTTGGAACTCGCGCCGTCGGGCATTTCCAAGCGCATGGCGATCCAAGCCTTCATGTCTGAATTTCCGTTCGAAGGCCGCGTACCGGTCTTCGTCGGCGACGATGTCACCGACGAAGACGGCTTCGAAGCCGTCAACGATATGGACGGTTACTCCATTCGGGTGGGCGCGCCGAGCAAAACACTGGCGCGCTACGGATTCAGCAGCGTCTCCGCCGTCGTCACCTGGCTACGACGGCGGAATTTGAATCGACCTCCGACAGTCGCACGACTACGCTGAAGGACTTATGACGAATACACTGGAACTCGGCGTCATCGGCAATTGCCAAGTGGCGGCATTGATCGACCGCAACGGCCGCTACGTGTGGAGCTGCTTGCCGAGATTGGACGGCGATCCGGTGTTTTGTTCGCTCTTGCGCGATACCGACGAAAGCGGCTACTTCAGCGTGGAGCTACAGGGCAACGTGTCGTCCGAGCAACGCTATGAGCGCAACACCGCGGTCCTCGAAACGATCTTGACCAGCGACGACGGCGCCCGAATTCGCATTCTCGATTTCTGCCCGCGCTTCCGGCAGTACGGCCGTAACTTTCGCCCGGCCACGATGGTGCGCATCGTCGAGCCATTGGAGGGCCATGTGGTCATCCGCGCGCGCCTGCGCCCGATGGCAAATTACGGTCAACTCGGCGCGGTCAGACATCTCGGCAGCAATCATGTGCGCTTCGAATCGCAAGGCATGACCTGGCGCGTGAATACAGACATGTCGCTGAATGCGATGCTGGAAGAGCGTCCCATCGTGATGCGCGAGCCGATCTGCTTCATTCTCGGCGTGGATGAACCTGTGACGGAGAATATCGGCGTCGTGGCGCGGCGTTTCTTGGATGAGACGCGGCGCTATTGGCGCGACTGGACGCGGGAGTTGGCCGTGCCCTTCGAGTGGCAATCTGAGGTCATTCGCGCCGCAATCACGCTCAAGTTGTGCAGTTTCGAAGATTCCGGCGCGGTACTGGCCGCATTGACCACCTCGATCCCCGAAGCACCGGATAGCGGACGCAATTGGGACTATCGATTCTGTTGGTTGCGCGATAGTTACTTCACTATTCATGCGCTCAATCGTCTGGGCGCTACCAAGACCATGGAAGGCTATCTGCAATACATCAACAATGTGTTCGCAGCCGCCAACGGCGCGCCGCTTCAGCCTGTGTATGGGATCAGCGGCGAAACCGAACTCACGGAGCACATGCTGGACAGTCTGCGCGGCTATCGCGGCATGGGTCCTGTTCGTGTCGGCAACCAGGCCTACGAGCAAAAGCAGCATGACGTGTATGGCGCAGTGATTTTGGCCGCCATGCAAACATTTTTCGATCAACGGCTCGCCCATCCGGCCGAGCGCGCAGCATTCGAGCAGCTGGAGCATGCTGGCGAGCGTTGTTGGAAACTCTACGATCAGCCGGATGCCGGCATCTGGGAATATCGCGGCCGCGCGCGCGTCCACACTTTCTCGAGCGTCATGTGTTGGGCAGGCGTGGATCGACTCTCGCGCATTGCCAAACATCTCGGCCTGGTCGAACGACAGAGTTTCTGGCGCGAGCGAGCGGACCAGATGCGGACGCGAATTATCGAAGCGACTTGGGATGCGCAGCTCGGCACGTTCACCGAGGCGTGGAACATGCAATCGCTCGACGCAAGCGTCCTACTGCTTGCTGAACTGGACTTTGTGACGAACGAAGATCCACGCTTCATCTCGACGGTCAATCATCTCGGGCAGTACTTGCGGCGCGGCGACTATTTATTGAGGTACGTAGCGAGCGATGACTTTGGCGTGCCGGAAAATGCGTTCAACATTTGTACCTTCTGGTACATCAACGCGCTGGCCGCGATCGGCCGCAAGGATGAAGCCCGTGCGATGTTCGAGAACATGCTGGCGCGACGCAATCATCTCGGCATGCTGTCGGAAGATCTCAATCCGGTCAGCGGCGAACTTTGGGGTAACTATCCGCAAACGTACAGCATGGTGGGCATTATCAATGCCGCCATGCGATTGAGCTGTTCGTGGGAAGAAGCCTTATAGCTTGAACTTTTGACTCGACAGGGATTGCCGCTGCCGAATCTGCGCCGCGTCCATCAACATGCGGCCCGCCCATCGATAGACGTTGTTCTCCTTCACGGTGCGACGCATAAGCTTCATTCGCTCGCGCCGCTCATCGCGAGACATTTGCAGCGCTTGCTTCATTGCCGAAGCGGTTTCGGCGACGTCGAACGGATTCACCAAAAGCGCTTCGGGTAATTCTCGCGAAGCGCCCGCGAAGGTGCTCAGGATCAAGACGCCGTTCTCATCGTCGCGCGCGGCAATGAATTCCTTGGCAACGAGATTCATGCCGTCGTGCAGACTATTCACCAAGCAGAAATCGGCTGCGCGGAATAGCTCGAACACTTCGCGCGGTTCTTGATGCTTGTCGATCAAGACAATCGGCTGCCACTGGTCCGTGCCGAACTTCTCGTTGACGCGCTTTACCTCACTGAGTGTTTGGGCTTGCAGCGCCTGGTAGGCCGGCAGCTTGCTTCTCGACGGCGCCGCAACCTGCAGCAATGTGATCTTGCCGCGGGACGCAGCGTCTTTTTCCAGCAGGTTTTCCAGCGCCTGGAAACGCTCGATGATCCCCTTCGTGAAATCCCAGCGCTCGACGCCCAGACCCAATGCCACGTCGGCGCCGATCTTGTAGCGCTCTCGTACCGCCGCGCGCGATGTCACGACATCGGCAACTTGCGCGAGCCATCGCGGCGGCCACTCGATAGAAATCGGATAAGGCACGACGCGGCATACACGCCCGCGCAGCGTCACGGTCATGTGCTCATGATCGATTTGGCATTCGATGAATCGATCGACCGTGGCCAGGAAATTTTGGCAGTGATAGCGCGTATGAAAACCCAAGATGTCCGCCGCCAACATATTCAGCAACAACTCGCGCTTCCAGGGACAGACACCGAACGTTTCGGCATTCGGCCAAGGAATATGCCAGAACAATGCAATGGTCGCGTCCGGCTTGAGACGTCGCAGCATCCTAGGCAAGAGCGCGAAGTGAAAATCCTGCACCAGCACAACGGGATTCTTTACTTTCGATTCGTTGGCCAGCACCTGCGCGAATTTTTTGTTGACCGCCTGGTATTGCAGCCAATCGGCTTCACGAAACGCAGGGCGCACATACGCCAAGTGGCACAGCGGCCACAGTCCTTCGTTCGAAAATCCGTAGTAGTAGCCTTGCTCTTCCTCCGCCGTGAGCCACACCCGGCGCAACGTGTAGCTTGGATCGTCCGGCGGAACTTGCACGTGATCGTGCCGATCGACGACTTCGCGATCGGCCGTTCCGCTGCCATGCGCCACCCACGTGCCCGAGCACGCGCGCACGATCGGTTCCAGTGCCGTCACCATTCCGCTCGCAGGCACTTGTACGATGACGCCATTCGGCGTGCTGTTGTGAATGTACGGCTCGCGATTGGAGACGACGATCATCTCCGGAGAATGCAGATGATCGCGAACGACTTGCTGCAACGCCTGTGGCGTCCAATTCTCGTGAAAGTCGATTTCCAAGCGCTGAGTGGTCTCGATTTCACGTAGCGCCTTGCGGACTTGATTCAATATCGGCAACGAGCCGACGTCGGACTCGGCATCGTCCAAGAAGCGCAAGCTCCGAATATCTCCCACCAGGACCTTGACCCAACGGCGCAATAGCAGCCAGAACAAGAAGCCCACCCATAACGCCAACGAACTTGCGATGATGCCGGCCAATGCGAACACATAGCTGCGAGCCGTAGACTGGCGTCGATCGATGAAACTCAAGTCGTGCAAGAGCAGCGATCGAAAGGGGTTGTCGTTCGCGATGTAGACGAACGCGGAGATTTCGACGGAGCCGGACTCGAGCTGCAGGTTTTTGTTCTCGCCGTTGCCGATGTCCCGCGTCGACGCACAGGTCACGGGTTCCGGCATTCGGTCAGTCTTATAGATGAGACCGCCGTCGGGCCTGCAGAGCATCACCGCGAGCAAGCGTTCATCGGCCGTTATGCGGGAAAGATATCCGCGCAGCTGTTGATCGTTGTCGCGCTCCACCAACGTGACAAGTTGCGACTCCATGGAGTTAGCAACGAGACGGGCGCGCTGATCGACATCGGCCCGAAACCAGTCGGCCACCATTCGATCCGCGTAGGGCACCCCGAAGTAAGCAAGCATGCTGACTGCAAACAGCGTCGGGATCGCGAATCGAATCAGAATCATACGTAGCATTGAGGGCCCTCGCTCAACGTTCGACCATAGCGGCTCACGATGGCCCCCTGCTGTAGGCCGCAGCGCGACCTCCATGTAGGCGCTGGACTACTCGGCGATATGCGTAACCGGTTACGCCATCACCCTGCTACTTAATAAGGTAGGGCGACATCCGCTCGCGAATTTGCGCCGTCAAAGGCATCGGTCCTTCCGAACCCATATAAACCATCGACGTATCCTGCACAGCGATGCACTTACCTTCCTGGAATAAACCGCAAGTGAGCAGGTACGAGCTGTTACCGATGCGCGCGATACCCACGCCGGCATCGATAGGCGCAGGGAAGAATCCTTCGCTCACGAAGTGCAACGTCATCTGTGCCACAACGACGCGCACCGGCGAATCGGCAATATAGATTTCGCGGCCCACCGTCTCCATCTGAAATGCAACGCGCGCATCTTCGGTGTATTGAACGATCGACACATTATTGATGTGCCCGCGAATATCGAGGTCGCCGAAGCGCGATTGCATCTGCAATCGAAACGGATACGGTTCAAGTTTTAGGCGAGTGGGGTCGGGGCGGTTGGTGGACATGAATTTTGGGATTAAATTGTTGAAGACCGAATTTTTGATAGAGAGAGCTTATCCCGAGTCGAAGGCGCGCATCGTGAACGTTAGCCGAGCTCTCCCTTCTCCGTCACCCTCGCGAAGGATCAAGGATCCGGTATGCACCGTCACTAGCTATACACCACAACCACCTGCCGACTAATCGCCGCCACTCGACCGAGTGGATTGATCACGTGGCTGGTATGCACGATATAGCCGTCTGCCGCCGCATCGACCACTGCATCCAGTCGCCACCACTCATCCGTCCCGAACTCGAATCGGGAATCGAGAATCTCTAGCGTCCAACTCAGCGTGCTCGCCGGGCTCAGGGTCTTCAACATCGCGAGCGCCGGCGACGGAATAGCGTCCATCAACGCGAGCGCATGGGTCTCTGTCGTGCGGATGCCCGGTTCTCGATAGCGAACGTACACGCTCATGCGGGGTTCGGTCGATTGCGAGTAGGGCGCCGCGCCACGAGCCCAGCGTTGGTGATAGTGCTTCGTAAAACTTGGAAGACCCGGACGCTGCTCCGCATCTTGCAACGCCTCAGGACCGATCCCGATATCCTCGGCGTCTGGGTACATAGTCAGCGACGACTCGCGAGCGGTCCCGTACATGGCGGTCGCCGTCATGCTCACGGCGCCTCCGGACTTTGCCATACAGCTCGCCAACGTCACGGCCTTGCCCGCTCTCATCACAGTGGGCTCGAAATCAACGGCGCCCGGGCTATTCGGGCCTAAGAATACGACTTGCAGGGCTCGCAATGGGCGATCGGCAGGCACATGCTGGCGCATGGCGTGATTGGCGCAAGCTGCGATGAGCCCACCGAATACAGTACGACCCTGTCCCCAGGTGTCTTCGACGGTGACGCGATAGCCGCTTTCACTCGGCGCAAACGCGGCTAGAATCTCGGTTAGCGATTGCATGGGGAATTGGGCATCATTTGTAGCGATGGAGAAATCCGGATGAATGGCCTACTTCGCACTCGGCAATCCGATATGGGCGACCTAGCCGATACTGGCCTAGACGATATTGACTAGTGTGCAGATAACAAAAAACTACGGCAAGGCATCCTCGTCATGAACGAACCTATGCTGCAACATGCTGCGCACAGCGCCGACTCTGCAAAGGTCGGACTCAAATTGCACGCGTTGCGAGTTTTCAGCTCGCTGCGATCGCGCCATATCTTGATGGCGGCGTTATCAATGCTGATAGTGGTCGCGTCGGCGTATCTCGCGATGCTCCAGAATCGCAGCGCAGAGTTGGTCCGCACCACCGCCGTCCGCGAAGCGCAAACATTGCTGGCGGGGATGGTCGCGGCCAATAGCGGCATGCAAGGCGCGCATTCGTTCCAAAACGCGGAAGTTCGCTTCCTGCCTGTGGACGCGACGACGCTTGACGCCACGTTGCTGGATCCGCTCGATCGCGCGGCAGTTAAGCAGTTGCCGTCCACCGGCGGCACGAGCGTCATTCACTTTCATCCGCAATCGGAGCCAACGCATCTCCACTACTTCGGTCGCTTGGAAGACGGTCGTGTGGCGATGGTGTCGCAGTCGCTCACGAACATCGAAACCCCCATCAATCGTCATCTGGCGCGCTCCTATCTTGCGACGGGCATATTGGCGATGCTGTTCATCGGCGCATTAGTGTGGACATTTCGTGCTGCGCGCCGTGACTTGGCGTTGTTGCAAGAGGCGGATAGCGCTACCCGTGCGGCGGTCCTCGATAGCATCGTGTCCGAAGCACCAGTTGCGCGTTTTGGTAATCGTCTGCCTTGGATTCTGCTCGGCACACTTTGCGTATTTGCAGTCGATTGCTGGCTCGGCGTCATGCCCATTGCCGGCGGGCTTTATGTGTTGGCCGTCATCTTCAGTTTGTCTTCTACGCACAGCTGGCATGTCTTGGCGACGGCAGTATGGACGCTCTTCTTGAGTTTCTTGCCATTAGTCTTGTGGCCCCCTTCCGGACCGTTTTGGCCCAGCTTGTCGGCTCACGCGCTGGTCGCCTATTTCATCGTCGGGGCGGCGGCGTTCGGATCGTCGCTGTTACGTCGCGCCCAAAGCGAGACGATCGCCATCACGCGAGCCACGCAAGCACGCGATGAGAGCGATCGTTTACGCGCCGCACTGACCCGTGCCGCGGCGGCAGAGGCGCGCATGACCTCCGCGCTCGAGCGCTTGATGCTGGCCACCCGATACGCGGGCGTGTCGATCTGGGAATGGGATCTCGTGGCCGACATGCTGTATCCCACGGAAGGCAGCGATTTCCGCTCTCGCTTGGGATCGAGCACGCATGTGCGCGGCGGCGAATTCGTGCGCACCTTCGTCCATCCCGACGATCGCGACGCGTTTGCCACTGCGTTCAGAACGGCAATCGCGAACGAACGCGGTGACGCGCCGATCGTACACCGCTATCGGGCGTTGGCAGCCGATGGCTCAGTGCAACACATCCAGCTCAACGCGCGCGTGCATCGCGATGCGGCAGGAACTCCTAAGCGAGTGGTCGGCGTCGATTGGAATGTGACGCGCGAGGTCGAAGCCGCCATCGAGCTGCATCATCAGACGGAGCACCTGCGGGACGCGGAACGTCGTCTTGAACGCGCGTCGCTGTCGAGCCTGGAGGGTCACTGGGAAACCGATCTGTTGTCGGGCCACTCGTGGATCTCATCCAGTTTTCGCGAACTGATGGGATTCGCGCCGGGTGAATTCGAGGCCCTACAGATTCCCGCTGCGGAACTTTCCCACACGGAAGATCGTGCCAGAGCCGAGGCCGCCTATCTCGCGCATTTACAGCAAGGCGCTCCCTACGATTTGCAACTGCGTTTGCGCAATGCGCGGGGTGAGTATCAATGGTTTCGGATTCATGGCGCAGCCGAGCGTGATAGCGAAGGACGTCCGGTTCGGATGTCCGGATCAATTCAAAACATTCAACAGCAGCGCGCGACGGAAGACGCGTTGAAGACTGCGCAAGCGCGGTTCGAGCGTGCCATCCACGGCACGCAGGATGGCTTGTTCGATTTGAATTTGACGACCGACTCGGCCTGGTTCTCGCCGCGATACCGAGACATGCTTGGCTATGGCGCGGATGAGTTCAATGTTGGCGTTCGCGAATTACAAGATAGCGTTCACGCCGATGATCGAGCGCTCATCAGCACCGCGTTTCTCGAACTCGTTCGGCACAACGTCAACTACGACGTCGAGTATCGACTGCGAATGAAGTCCGGTGTCTATCTGTGGGTGCATAGCCGCGCCGTCGCCGAGTTTGGACGCGACGGCCGCGCTACCCGGTTGTCCGGCTCGATTCAAGACATCACCGAAGCTCGCGCTGCACGCGAGCAATTGCTGGCCGCTACCGCCAGCGCCAGATCGGCGAATGACCTCAAGAGCGCTTTCTTGGCGACGATGAGCCACGAGATTCGCACGCCCATGAACGGCGTCATCGGCATGACTGGCTTGTTGCTCGACACGCAGCTCGACCGTGTCCAACGCGAGTACGGAAACACCATCCGCAGCAGCGCCGATTCACTATTGCACGTCATCAACGACATTCTGGATTTCTCCAAGATCGAAGCAGGGCGTCTGGATATCGATATCACCGACATGGATCTGCGCGCGAATATCGAAGAAGTGTGCGGCATGATGGCGCTGCAGGCGGCATCGAAGCGCGTCGAACTCGTCGTCGACATCCGCTCCGAAGTCCCGGAACTCGTACGGGGTGACGCGCAGCGCATTCGGCAATGTTTGCTGAATCTCTTGTCGAATGCGGTGAAGTTCACGCCCTCCGGCGAAATCATCGTCGAGGTCTGCGTCTTGGCGCAGCAACAGAACAGCACCTTGATGCAATTTTCCGTGCGCGATACCGGCATCGGACTCACCGCGGAACAAATGGAGACGCTCTTCAATCCATTCGTTCAAGCGGACTCGTCCACGACTCGCCAATACGGCGGGACGGGCCTCGGTTTGTCGATTGTGAAGCAGCTTGCCGAGTTGATGGGTGGGCACGTCGGTGTCGAAAGCGAGCCGGGCCACGGTACGAATTTCTGGTTTACGCTGCCGTTGCAACCGCTCGATCCCGCCGGCCGCTTCGCGCGCGCTTCCGCCGCATTGGTGGGTCGACGCGTGCTGGTCGTCGACGACAACGATGCCAATCGCAAAGTGTTGGGCGGGCAATTAGCCCGCGAAGGGTGCGATGTCACGGTGGCCATCGATGCAACCGAGGGGTTGCGTGAGATACAAGACGCTCGTCGGCAGAATCGTCCCTTCGATGTCGCGCTACTCGATTTTCAAATGCCGGGGATGGATGGCGCATCGCTCGGCGAAAGCATCAATGCCGACGCGCAACTGTCGGGTACGCGGCTCGTGTTGTTGACGTCATTGGATCGAACCGGCGATCAGCAGCGATTCGCCTCGATTGGTTTCGCAGCGTATCTGACCAAACCCGTGAGAGCGTTGGAATTGAAGCAGTGCCTCGAACGCATTCTGGGCGCGGATGCCAAAGAATGGCACATGCGCACACAACCGATGGTGACCCGCAACGTGCTGTCGGAATCGCTTGGCGAACCGCGCTACATGGGCAGTGTGCTGTTGGTAGAAGATAACGTGGTGAATCGCCAGGTGGCGCAGAAGTTTCTTGAAAGACTGGGATGCCAGGTACGCACGGCGCCAGATGGTTTGGCTGCCGTGGCTGCTTTCAAAACCGAGCGCTTCCATCTTATTTTGATGGACATGCAGATGCCGCATATGGACGGCATTGCCGCGACTCGTGAAATTCGCGCGCTGGAGCGGGGCGGGCAACACATCCCTATCGTTGCGCTCACAGCTAACGTCCTGGCGGGGCAGTTGGAGCGATGCCTCGAGGCGGGAATGGACGACTTTCTCGCCAAACCTCTCGATGTGACTCGATTACGCGATGTGCTCGACCGCTTCGGTTTGGCGATGCCTGGCGAGATGATGTTCGCGGAACCTGAGATTGAAGGCGATCCCGAATCCGCGTCGGGGACGCCCACGAAGGAATATAGCGGGCCCATGCCGCTCGACGCTCAGCGTCTACAATCGATCGCCGGCGCGGACGAAGAGTTCGCGCGAGAGCTTCTGCAAACGTATTTCGACAGCATGACGCAGCTGCTGATCGAAGCGCACACGGCGATTGACGACGATCGCGAGGCCTTGGCGCGGGCGGCGCACAAAATGAAAGGTGCAAGCGCCAACATTGGCGCCGAGCGAGCCAATCAACTCACCAAGCAGATCGAAGGACTAGCCTTGCGAGAAAAGGCTGCGGAACTGCACACGCTGGTCGAGTCGTTAGCGCGCGAATTGCAGGAAATTCAGCGTCACTCAGACACGCTTTATCCGCCGAAGTGATGGATGCTTTAGCGAACCGCAGTCAAGGCGACGCGCGCCATTTCAGCCGGTGCAGGAGAGCGCCCTCAATGCTTGGCGACACTTTGCGATCGGCAAACACGTAAGGCTTTCGACGAGTGCGCTGAATCCGATGACGGGCATCCATGACGGACGCGCGATGACATCGGTTATGCGGGAAAACCTAGCGCAAAGAAATGTAGCGGCCGCTACACCGATGCAAACGCGCTGCTACACTCCCGCTCCCCTCTCCCTCTCCCTCTCGTGGCAAGCGTTCGCTTGTCCTACCGGACTCCCCTATGTCGATCGCAGCTCGTCTAGTTCCGTTGATCGTTGGCGTCGTCGGTGCATTGAGCATCGCGGGATGTGGCAAGACGGCGGCGCCGCCGAATGCAGGCCCGCTGGCTGTCACGACTCTACAAGTGCAATCGCAGCCGATTCCATTCGTACTCGAAACAGTCGGGCGGACCGAAGGTTCGAAGGAAGTGGAATTGCGCGCTCGGGTCAGCGGCATTCTGCAGAAGCAACTCTATGCTGAGGGGGCAACAGTCGCGGCAGGCGCGGTTTTATTTCGCATCGATCCGGCGCCGTTCGAGATCGCGCTCGCCCAGACACAAGCGGCGCTCGCAGAAGAACAAGCCCGCAATAGCCAGGCTCGCCGCAACGCCGATCGCATCAAGGAACTGCTCTCGAAAAATCTCGTGAGCCGCAACGATGCGGACACGGCGATCAGCGCGCTCGAAGCATCGGATGCCTCGATCTTGGCGGCCAAGGCGAAAGTGCGTGAAGCGGATCTGAATCTGTCGTACACCAAAGTGTCTGCGCCGATTGCCGGCATCACGGGTCGCGCGTTGCACTCAGAAGGAAGTCTGGTGACGGCCGGCACTGAATCGAGTTTGCTGACCACCGTGACGCAGGCCGATCCGCTGTGGGCGCGCTTCGCGTTGTCGGCGTCCGAGTTCGACTCGCTACGTGAAGCAACCAGGACCGCGAACGCGGTGGCCGTTGAGCTGGTGCGTCCAGACGGATCGGTGTATCCCGAGCGTGGCCGCGTCAATTTCTCGGGCTCAGCTGTCGACAACAGCCTGGGCACCGTGCAATTGCGCGCCGAGTTTTCGAACAAAGGCGTGGGCCTCCTGCCCGGCGAATACACGCGAGTCCGTTTGACCGGCGGCGCTCGCCCCGCGATCGTCGTGCCGCAAACCGCAGTGTTGCAGGGACCGAAAGGACCCGTCGTGTGGGTGCTGGGCCAAGATGAAAAGGCCGAACAACGCATCGTGAAGACAGGCTCGTGGGTCGGCGAACAATGGTTGATCACCGATGGACTGAAAGCCGGCGAAGTGTTGATCCTGGATAATCTGTTGAAGCTGAGACCGGGCCAGCCCGTGAAGTCGCAACAGCAAGCGGCTGTCACTTCCGCCAGCGCGAAGTAAGGGCCATGTCCAACTTCTTCTTACATCGACCGGTCTTCGCCGGCGTCTGCTCAATCATTATCGTGCTCGCCGGCATTGCGGCGTTCATTATCCTGCCCGTCGCGCAGTATCCGGACATCGTGCCGCCATCGGTCACGATCAGTGCCACGTATCCCGGTGCGAGCGCCGAGACCTTGTCGCGCACAGTGGCAGCGCCGATCGAAGAGCAACTGTCCGGCATCGAAGGCTTGCAGTTCTTCAACTCGACCGCCGCCTCGAACGGCCAGCTGACGATCACGACGACCTTCGCTGTCGGTACGAATGTGGATAACGCGATCTTCAGTGTGAACAACCGCGTGCAGCTCGCGACTCCGCGTTTGCCGGAAGAAGTTCGGCGCAACGGCATCTTGGTACAGAAGCGAACGAACGATCTTCTGTTGTTCGCAGGCTTGGTCTCGCCGGACGGCACATTCGACACGCTCGATTTGTCGAACTACGCCTCCATCAACATGGTGGAAGAATTGAAGCGTGTCCCCGGCATTTCGGACTTCACGCTGTTCGGGCAACGCGACTACTCGATGCGCATTTGGCTGCGACCCGACAAGATGTCGCAGCTGGGGGTGACAACGGGCGATGTCGCCAGCGCACTCCGAGCTCAGAACGCGCAGTTCGCGGCCGGCAAAATCGGCGGTGAGCCCGCGTTACCCGGGCAGAAGATGTCGTTCACGGTGACAGCCACCGGTCGCTTGATCGATCCTGAACAGTTCGGCGACATCATCGTGCGCGGGGGCGGCCCTGCAGGCGTCTTGCGCGTGAAGGACATTGCTCGCGTCGAGCTGGGCGCGCAGAGCTACGAAGGTCAGTCGGTCTTGAACGGCCAACCGATGGTTGGTTTGGGCATGTTCTTGCAACCCGGCTTCAACGCACTGGAAGTGGCCAATGCGGTTAAAGCCAAGCTCGAAGAACTCAAGGCGAAGTTTCCCGCGGGCATGGATTACCACATCGTTGTCGATTCGACGGAGTTTGTGAACGCGTCGATTCGCGAAGTCACGATGACAATCATCGAGGCCGCGCTGCTCGTATTCGTCGTCGTCTTCGTCTTCTTGCAGTCGTTGCGCGCAACGTTGATTCCGTTTGTCGCGGTGCCTGTGTCGCTGATCGGCACGTTCGCGGGCTTATGGTTGCTCGGCTATTCCATCAACACACTGACGCTGTTCGCGATGGTTTTGGCCATCGGTATTGTGGTCGATGACGCGATTGTCGTACTCGAGAACGTCGAGCGTTTGATGCGCGAGCAAGGCATGAAAGCGTTCGAAGCCACGACAGAAGCGATGCGGGAAGTGTCCGGGGCCATCATCGCCATCGTACTGGTGCTGTGTGCGGTGTTCATCCCGGTTGCTTTCTTGGGCGGTATGACCGGGTTGTTGTATCGACAATTCGCCGTGACCGTGGCGATCGCGGTTGTGATCTCCGGGTTCACGGCACTCACACTGACTCCGGTACTCTGCTCGTTACTGTTGCGTTCGGGCGAGCATAAGAGCTATCGAGCGTTCGACTACTTCAATCGCTGGTTCGCCTGGCTCACGCAGAAGTTCTTGGCGTTCGTCAACGCGGCGCTACAGCATCGTATCAAGGCAGCTGCGTTCTTCTTGGGTGTAATCGCGATTGTGGGCGGGCTGCTGTACTACATCCCACGCGGTTTCCTCCCGAACGAGGATCAAGGCCAAATTCTGTCTTCAGTGCAATTACCGGATGCGGCTACTTTGGAACGCACGGTGGGAGCGACCACTCAGCTCCGCGAGACCGTGTTGCAGCAGCCTGCCATCAGTTATATGGCGGCCATCAACGGCGTCGATCTGATCGGCGGCGCCAACAAGACCAACGCGGCGACCATTTTCATTCGCCTGATTCATTGGAGCGATCGCGACATCACGGCAGATCAAATTGCCGCCGAGATCATGCGCAAGGGCAGCGCCATTCGCGAAGGCACGGTGCGCGCGTTCGGTCCGCCGCCCATTCGTGGGTTAGGGTCAGCGGGTGGTTTCGAGTTCTACGTGCAAGCGCGGACCGACGTCACCCCTCAGGAACTGTCGAACGTGACGCAGCAGTTGATCGAGGCGATCAATAAGCATCCGCAGCTTACCGGTGCGAGCACCTTCTTTCGGGCGACCGTCCCGCAACTGCGCGTGGACGTAGAGCGCGAAAAGGCGTTGGCGCTTGGCGTACCCGTCGATGATGTTTTCCTGACGCTGCAAAGCACGATGGGTTCGCTGTACGTCAACGATTTCAACAAATTCGGCAGAACGTATCGCGTGCAAATGCAAGCGGATGCTCCGTATCGCGCACGCCCCGAAGACCTCGGCAATGTATTCGTGCGCTCGACCACGACCGGCGAAATGATTCCGCTCAAAGCCGTCATCACGGTCAGCAACATCATCGGCCCCGAACAATTGGAGCGCTTCAACGGTTTCGTCGGCGTCAAAGTGCTTGGCAGCGGCCGCCCCGGCGTGAGTTCCGGCGATGCGATCAGCGCCACCGAAAAGGTCGCAGCGGAGGTACTGCCGGATGGGTACGAACTCGCTTGGAGCGGCCAGGCGTTTCAGGAACGCAATGCCGGCAGTTCGTCGATCTTTGCGTTCGGCGGCGCGATCATCATGGTGTTCTTGATCTTGGCGGCGCTGTACGAGCGTTGGCGATTGCCGTTTGCTGTGGTGCTCACCATTCCGTTCGCATTGGCCGGCGCGCTCATGTTTGTGTGGATGCGCGGCATGACGAACGACGTCTACTTTCAAATTGGCTTGGTCGTGCTGATCGGTCTTGCGGCAAAGAACGCGATTTTGATCGTCGAGTTTGCGCAGCAGGGTTACTTGGCGGGCAAGACACCGATTGACGCGGCGCTCGACGCTGCGCGTCTACGATTTCGTCCCATCGTGATGACCTCACTCGCGTTCATGTTCGGCGTCGCGCCGCTGGCAATTTCTACCGGCGCCGGATCGGCGGCTCGACAGTCGATGGGCACTGGCGTCTTTGGCGGCATGTTGGTGTCGACGTTTATCGCCACAGTCTTTGTGCCGCTCTTCTTCACCTTGATGGCGCAGCGGCGTCAAGATCAGCGGAAGGCATTGGAGCAGGCGCCCGCGCAATGAACGCCATCGTCAAGACAAGAACGCAGACCGAGCGTCTCGCGCAGCGACGCGAACGGTTGCTCGACGAAGGCGAGAAACTGTTTTTGAGCAAAGGTTACGCCGGCGCCAGCGTGAACGAGATCGTTCGAATGGCAGGCGGATCGCTGGCAACGTTGTATGGCGAGTTCGGCAGCAAGGAAGGGCTCTTTGCCGAAATCATGCGCCGCCGCGCCAGTTCCATCTTCGATTGCGATACCGCGGTCTGCGATCGCTACAAGTCGCCGCGCGCCGCCCTGCATGTCTTGGCGACACGCTTGCTCGACAAGCGTCTCAGCGACGACTTTCTCGCGCTCTACCGAATTGCGGTGAACGAAGGTCCACGTTTCCCTGCGTTGCGCGAAGCCATCGTGAACGGCAGCTTCCGCGGGTTTATCGGCACGCTGGCGGAAACGTTGGTGGAGTTAGGGTTTGCTAAGCGTAAGGACGGTGTCGTGGCAGCGGAGGAGTTCGTCAGCCTCGTTCACGGCACGATGTTGTTTCGAGCGGCCTGCGGCCATGGCGCCGCGATTACGCCCAAACAACGCGCTCAGCACGTTGATCGCGCGGTTGAAGCGTTTATGCAGCTTCATCCACTGCGATAGATACATCGCCAGCGAATCGGCAATCTCAACGACGAGCGCCGCCAGCATCTAGCCGCGGGCCATTGGTCGGCTGAGCTATCTTGGAGTCCGAAAACGAAAACGCCGCCCGAAGGCGGCGTTTCGTGACAATCAAAGCCTAATTACTTGCCAGCTACCAAACGGCGGCGGAGCAAGAAGCCGAGCGCCGCGAGGCCGAGGCCCATCAACGCCAACGCACCTGGTTCAGCAACCGAGACAGGGGGAGCACCTGCACCCGAAGTCGTGATCGAACCGCGGAAGCCGACGGTGCCGTACAACCCGCTAACGTCGCTGAAAATCGCCAGCGAGTACCAACCGGCGCTCAAGTTACCGAACGAAAAGTCGCTCGGGCTGGTGTCTACTGCGCCAATGCGACCACCCGTTGTATGGCCGCCGGTCACGGTGCCGGAATACAGTGCCGCTTCGAGATCGATACCGCGCAAGAACGCGCTGTCAATTTCGAGTGCGCCGCCGAAGGCAGTGGCGGTCGAAGCCAACTGGAACGTGTAGCAGTTGGTGTAACTGCCATTGCTGGAGAAGCTGGCGCCAAACGTGTCCGTGTCCGGAGGACCCAAGTTGCCGAAGGAGGAGGTGCTGGTGCAGGTGACGGCCATCGCACTGGACGCAAAGCCCAAGGCGAGGACGCTAAAAAGGACTGTTGTGAATTTCGTCTTCATTTGTTTTTTCCCGAACTCGTCTGTTACTCAATGCTTATCTGAATTTGCGGGTCTCGGTTTAGTGAGACATGCCGTATATATCCATGTCGCGTACCACACGGCTCATATCGCCGGCAATTCAATAGCTTAGGATCGAGTTGCAGATTACGTGAAATCGCAAGAATCGCAGTATGTAAACGCTGTCGACGGGCGGATCGCACGATGTATCTGACGCAGCGGTTGGCGACGAAGTGTACGCCGACGCCAGGGCTGTCTGTGGCGGGGGATCAGCCTCCGGCGCCTTCTCGCCTCTTCCTCGCCGTCAGCCGTCGGTAGCCCATGAAAACGCCGGTACAGCAGACGATCGTTACACCTGACAACAACGGCAACACGATTAGGTCCCACCACGGCCGCTGTCTCAGAAATGACGTGAAGTCGAGGCGATGCAAGCCTTCAAACAACCAGCGATACCAGCGTTGAATCGGATCGACTTTGCCGAGCACGTCCCCCGACAAAGGACTCACGTAGTAGCGGGTTCGATCCTTGTCGTCCAATGCAACGCGATAGACAGGTAGATCGACGGGGTCATGACCCGAGTAGTAGTAGTTGTCCCCGTCCATCAACAGATCGACCTGCGTCGCTCCATCGCCTGCGAGCTGCTGCGCGACCCGTTCTACATCGCTCGACTGCAATGGCGCGTCCGCCAAAGTCGTTGCTGTCACGCGTTGGATGGACGTGCCTCGATACAGCAGTAGAAATAGTTTTCCCGACAGCGGTGCAGATTCGATGCGCGTGAGAGCGGGCGGTTTGGTGGCTGCGAGTTGTTTCAATGAGTCCGCGAGCTGGGGTCCGTCGATCCATGCATCGCGCACGGAGGCTCGCTCTGCTGAAAATCCGGAGCCTTCCAAAAATCCCCACGGATTCATCGAAACGAGTCCGCTTCCCACCCACGTAAGCGTGAGAACACCGAAAAACAGGCCACTTAAGTGATGCCAAAGACTGATGCCGCGATACGGCGACCAGCGCGCGCCTTTCATCGCCAACCAGTGTGCGACACCAATGTAGATCCCGATGACAGTCAGAAATACACCCGCCAACGAAAGCCAGATCACGACTTGCGACCAAAGTGCCGCGTTGTCTCGAAGGATCGTTGGATACAGCCAATGCGGCACGGCGCCCAGCCAATTCCAGAATCGCTGCTGCGTAGTGGTGTGCTGGACGATTTGTCCTGTCGCGCTCGACACGTAAAGCTCAGTGCCCGCTTCATCATCCAATGCGAGGTGATGCAACGGCCGGTCAAGCCGCAATTGTCCTTGCACTGTCCACTGATCGCGCTCGAGACTCGCGAGGTATCTAGGCTCGGCCTTTGCGGGCAGCGATCTTGCGAAGTGTCGCGCGACGGCAAGCGCCGTTGTCGCGTCGATGGCGGCCAGTCGCTCGCCGCTCTGCAGATCGACGAGGAACCGGCGGCCTTGCGTCAACGTAATTTGCAACACAGGCCGACCGACCACCATCTCGACGCTGAACTGATCCGCGACATCGACGCCGAGCTGCGTGGCGAGCTTCTCGAAGTCGCAGCAGTCCTGCCAAGAAATCGGCTCCAATGAACGCAATCGCTGTTGCGTGTCGAGCGCAGGGAACCCCACGTACATCATCACGAAACCGGACACGCACCACATCGCCATCACGACACCGACTGCGATGCCGAGGTAGCGATGGATTAGGAGGAGTAGGCGCATGGAGTAGAGACGAAGAGGAGGTGCTCGGATTCTAGCGGGGAGCGCACGCGGTAACTATACGCGCAGGCTCTCGATCCCCGAATCTGCATTTCCGTCATACCCGCGCAAGTGCCCGCCATGGATGACGGCAAGTAAATTCGCCTGCATGACCTGCACTTCATACATCCATGTAGGTCGTAATACTGGCAATGCAGGAGCCATTGCCAATGCACGTATCCAATTTCGAATTGCTCGCCTCGCGACGAATATCGTTTGTACTGAATTCCCGCCTGCGCGGGAATGACTGGAAACGTTACATGCCTATCTTCCGCCGAACCGGTATTCATAGTTCAAATGAACTGTCCGCGGCGTACCGAGATTGTCCGCACGGTACAGCTCTCCATCGGCATCGCGCACGCCCACTCCCGGCACACTTGTGTACTCGCGACCGAACACGTTTTCGAAACGTAACGTCATTCGATGGCGCTTGGCTTCGTCGAGGTATTGAAACCCGGTCAGATCAAACAGCCAGTAGTTTCCATAGGTAGCAACGCCGACGGGAAGGTTGCGAGTCATGTCGCTGACGTAAGCTGCCGATAACCCCGCACCGAATTGACCGTCCTCGGTGGTGTAGTCGAGGCCCAATTTTGCGGTACGTTCCGGCACGCGCGCGACTTGCTGATCGGAGTCCTCAAATTGTACTTTCGTGTACGTGTAGTCCGCGCGCGCACGCCACGATTGACTGAAGACAGCGCTCAGCACAACTTCCGATCCGGATATTTCGACGACGTCGGCGCCATTGATGAATGCGACGCCGTCGTCGGTGATGATGTCACGCACCCGGCGCTTGAATCCGATCACTTCCCACGACAGCAATCCGCTGGCGATATTGCCGCCGATTGCCGCTTCATAGTTGGTGCTGCTCTCCGGCTTCAAATTCGGATTGCCGAAAATGTCGAATGGGTCGATCGCATACAACTCGTAGGCATCGGGGAGGCGGAAAGCTGTGCCGCCTTGCGCACGCACGTACAAGGAGTCGAGAACGTCGACTTGCGCGCTGACGTTCCAGATTGCCTTCTCTTCGCCATCCTTCGGATCGTTGTAGCGTCCGCCCACACCGATATGAGTGCGCGGCAATAGCTCGGGGCCGATACGCACTTGCGCAAAGTAGGCATTCACGCGCTCGTTCTTTTTCGCGATCAACAAGACCTCGTCGCTGCCTTCGAACTTTTGCTGGTCGAGGCCGGCCAATACATCGAGACCGGGCATGATCGTGTACTGGCTCAGGAGATTCACGCCGCGATCCTTGTAACCCCAAAACGCTTCGTCGTAATTTACGATGAGCGCGAAGGTGACAGGATCGTTGTCGATGTCGGTGTAGTGCGTCGTCCACTCGTGGTAGTGCGCCTTCAGGAAGACGGAGAAGTTGTCGGTCACGGTGTAGTCGACTTTGCCGCTGACAATGTGTTCGTTGCGATCGTTGAAACGCTCGCGAGTGCCGAACGCCTTGGCGAAATCCAATCTTGCATCGGTGTATTGGTATTGCAGCGTCGCGGCGACTGGGCCCATTGTTTGACCAAGCTTCGCACCGACGTTGCGGACGTCGTAGCCGCGCTCGCGCTGCGTCACGCTGGGTTGAATGTCTTGCGAACGGTATGGCAGAAAGCCTTCGGCTTTGTCCAACGAGGCATATGCCACCAACGATGTTCCACTGGCGAACGTGTTGCGAAAATAGCCATCGTAGTGAGAGCCGCCGTTAGTGTTAAAGCCGAGTCCGGCACCGAAGTCGACCTCTTCGCTAAAGCCTTTTGTTACAACGTTGACAGCGCCCGCCACCGCTTGGGTGCCGTAGAACAATGCCTGACCACCCTTCAACACTTCGATCCGTTCGATCATATGAACGGGAATCGTATCGAGTGGAGTCGTGCCGTTGTAAAGGCGATTGCTAATGCGCACGCCGTCGATCAACCACAAAATATCGCTGGTCCGCGACCCTTGCAACGAGACTTCGACGTAGTCGAACGCGCCGTTCTTGCCGGCGACGTACAAGCCAGGCACTATCATTTGCAAGGCTTGCGACACATCCGTGAAGCCACCGGCTTGGATTTGTTCCGCCGTTATGACTTCGAGACGGTTCCCGTACTCGGACAAGACTTGCGGCAACGATTCTTCGAGTCTGGAGCCGAGAACAAGTACGTCCTCTAGGATGGCGTCTTCCGCTCGTAGACTTGCGGTGACAAGGACCCCTCCTACGATCATCGCTACTGTTGCAGTCTTCACTTGTCGCGCCCCCATGTTATTGGCGGCGGATAGTGTGCAGAAACTGCGCTGAAGTCTCGTCCGTTACGGTACCGGTGATCCAATCACTAACGTTATTAGGAATGTTATCGCTACTTCGCGATGATGCTCACATCCTTCTTGCCGATCTGCTTTCCTCTCTCTGAGACAGACACAGTGACGGTCCAGGTACCGCTCATGCGCAGATGCGCGATCCCTGCATAGGTGCCAGCGCCCCGATTCGCAAGCGAGAATACATCTCGCATCTCCGGCATATTCATAGTGGGCATCGCAGCCATGTAGTACGAAAGTGTCACCTCGCCTTCGGTCAACGGCTCTCCGTTCGACCGCCTAACCGTAACTTGTACGTCGTTGTCACCCTCGTGGGGTGGGTCAACTGCACTGCGATACTCGATCATGATTGAGTCTGCGCCGGGAGCCATTGATGGCGAAGTCGATTTCATCTTCTGCTCGGCATCGATGAAGAAGCTGCCGAAGGTCACGACCTGCTCGCCGGCGCTAAGCCCATTGGTGACCTGAGTGTAGACCTCGCCTTGCAGGCCGGTTGCAATGGTGCGTGGTTCGAAGTCGCCGGATTCCTTTTCGACGTATGCAATTCGCCGGTCGCCTTCTTCAATGATGGCTTCGTTGGGAATCGACAGGACTGGTTCTTGCTCGGCAATGATTTCCAAAAGATAGGCGCCTGCTCGCGCGGCAGTCGCTAATCTCACAGAAACTTGCGACGTATCCGCTGACAGCGTCACCCGGTCGATTCGACCTTGGTACATTGAAGAACGCGAGCCCAGCGCAAAAGCCCGGGCGCGCTGACCGGGCTTGAGAAGCGCAGCCTCGCGCACCGATAACTTTGCGACTACAGTTTGCTCATCGTTTTGCATTAGCCCTGCCGTACGTACCCAAGTCTGGATGGGTCGAATCGCCACTTCGCCGACGGTCGTCGTGATTAGATGCGCGTCGACGGCCGGGCCTGCGGCTCGCGGCGGTAGTGCGGTGGCAAGATAAGTCGCCAGCGGTTCGATACTGCGGCCCGGTATGATCGCGCCGCGGCGAATCATCCTGCGAATACGCACTATCCACTCCGCGTGCGATCCGCCCGATTCCTGAATACGTTGCAGTTCATGGCATGCGCCAGCGCAATGCTGCGTGACCAGATCTTTGCCGGGAAGCTCCGGTAAAGGCGGCGCGGTTTGAGCCTGAGACTTGGCCACGCACGCAGCGACGACCAAAGCCGCAACTGCGACCCGGCTAGACATGATGCCGCGACTTCGTCGCACGCCAACACCGCCAATCTTCGCCGATTGCGAAGAGACACGGAATCAAGATCAGAACATATAAAGTCGAACTCAACATGCCGCCAATTGTGGGTGTGGCAATCGGACGCATGAGTTCCATGCCTTGACCTCTCGAGATCATTACCGGCAACAAGGATAGGACGGTGGCCGCAACAGTCATAAGTTTGGGACGCAGGCGTAGCGTGGAGCCATCGACCACAGCGTCCACATAGCTTTGGTCGGCGGAGCGTGCAGCAAGCGCTTGGCGAATAAAAACGATCATGATAATGCCCGTTTGAATCGCAATGGCGAACAACGCGATATAGCCGACGACCACCGCAGTGGTCATCGGATATTGCAGTACGGCTTGCAAAAATACGCCACCGACCAAAGCAAACGGCACGGAAAGCATGACAAGCGCGCTATCCGCAAACGAACGAAACGCCATGAGCAGTAGGGCAAAAATAATCAAAAGCGTTACCGGGACGATGTAGCGCAATCGCGCCTGCGCTTGCTCGGTGTAGCGATAGAGTCCCGTCCATTCAATCTCATAACCGCTGGGCATTGCGATCTGATCTGCGAGAATGGTGTCGGCAACCTTCACATAGTCGGCCGCAGTCGTGCCGCCGAGATACACATAAACATATCCGGCCAGCTTGCCGTTGTCGTTGCGAATCATTTCCGGCAGTTTCCGGACGGCTACGTCCGCCACGTCGCCAACGGACACCATGCGACCGTCTCCGGTCACAACCGCCGCGGAGCGAATCTTTTCCAGAGTATCAATGTACTCAGGTGAGTACTGCATGCCTAACGGCACGACGGTACCATCGATCTGCGTTACCGTGACGACGTTTTCGCCACCCACCGCGTAGCGCAGAGTATCCATCGCTTCATCGACGGTCACACCGTGCTCGGCCATGCGCGCAGGATCGTAATGCGCGTCAATGAAATACCCTTCCGCTATCCGCTCGGCGACTACCGATGTCGTACCTGGAACACTGCGCAACTTTTGCTCGATTTGCTCGGCAATCTGCTGGATGACCGTTAGATCGGCGCCTTTAACTTTCAAGCCGACAGCAGTTTGAATTCCGGTATCTTGCATGATCACACGAGTAGCAATGGGTTGGGTCCAAGTGTTTACGTAGCCCAATACCTGTAACGCATCGTTCATTTCGGCAATCAATTTGTCCTTGGTCATCTCGGGACGCCACTCGTCGCGAGGCCGGAGCATCACGGTCGTTTCAATCATGGTGACCGGCGCCGGATCGGTGCTCGTGTCGGCTCGGCCTAATTTTCCGAATACGCGTTCGACTTCAGGAAATGCTTTGAGCCGCTTATCCATTTCCTGTAATACCCATCCGGCCTCGCGCACGGGTACTCCGGGAAGAGTGGTGGGCATATAAAGAATGGATCCTTCCTCTAGTTCCGGCATGTAGTCTTTGCGAAACTGGCCCAACAGCCAAACGGCGGGAAGCAATGCTGCAAGGCTAAAGATCAAAACGCCGTAGCGAAAGCGAATCGCGGCTCGCAGGATTGTTCGATAGGCGCGTACACCGAGCATGCTCTCTTGCCGGACGGGCGCGTTCCATCGGCGGAAGATCCAAACGATCAACAGCGGCAGCAGGAAGAGTGTCAGCAGCGTTGAAAATGTCATCGCCGCGGTCTTGCTGAATGCCAACGGGTCGAAAAGACGTGCTTCACGTTCGCCCAAGAAAAACACCGGCACAAACGAAGCCAAGATGATCAGTAGCGAAAAAAGCAGGGGTCGTGTGACGGTTGCTATTGAGCGGACAACAATTTCGTCGCGCTCGGCCTTAGTTGCCTGCGGACGAGCCGCAAGCTCGGCCGAGCAGTTTTCGACGATCACGATGGTTGCATCGACCATTTCGCCGATTGCGATGGCGAGTCCAGCTAGCGAGAGGAGATTGATAGTCTGGCCGAAGGCAGCCAGCGGCAGGACCGTAAAGAGCGTTGCGAGCAGCAATATGCAGATGGGCGCGAATGCAGTACGCCCGTTGCGCAGGAAGACCGCCACGACGAGCACCACCACCAGCAGTTCGTACAGCAGTGTCTCTACAAAACTGCGCAGTGTTTGCTTAATGAGTGACGAGCGGTTGTATGTTTCGACGATCTCGAGTCCCGCAGGCAAGCTTCGTCCGATGTCTTGCAATTTTTCTTCGATCGCGCGCGTGATCGCCAGTACGTTCTGGCCGTGTTCCATGATCACTATTCCGCCGACCACTTCACCCAGGCCATCGAGTTCGGCGATGCCGCGACGCAAGTCGTAGCCAACTTGCACATAGCCAATATCCTTGAGGCGTATTGCGCGACGATCCTTGTTGCGGCCGATCACCAGAGATTCCAGATCGTCCACCGTGCCGCTGCCTATCGATCCGCTCACCTGATATTCGCGATTGGTTATGTCGATCGTGCGCCCGCCGGCCTCTTGAAATGCACGCTGCAACGCGGCGACAACATCCCTTAAGGTGAGCCCCGATTGCGCGAGCAACGGCGGAAACACTTTAAGTTGATATTGTTTTTCCAAGCCGCCAACGCTCGCGACTTCCGCGATACCGGCAACTGTCTGCAGCGCCGGCTTTACGGTGGATTGATTAAGTGTCCGCAAGTCACGAAGGTCATGAGTTGATTGGCGATCGACCAGGGCATATTGATAGATCCAGCCGACACTGCTGGCATTGGGCCCGAGACTAATCGACGCATCGCTAGGTAGTTGCGCCCGAATTGCATTGATCTTATCGAGGACTCGCTGCTGTACGGCTTCGCGCGGTAAATCGCTATTTAGAATCACATAGATGAACGAGTAGCCCATGTGCGATGTCGCGCGCATAGACTGGATACCACGTGATCCCGCCAACGCTTCGATCAGGGGTTCCGTGACTTCGGTCTCTAAAAGCTTCGGGCTGCGGGGCCATTTGGCGTAGATCACGATTTGGGGATCGGATACGTCGGGAATAGCGTCGAGCGGCGCTCGCCAAGCGGCGTAGATACTTAGCAGGACTGCGGCGGCTACGGCCAATAGGACAACCGCCCTATGGGAAATGACCGCTCGAACCGTGTCGCTGATTGTCATGGGCAAAAGCCGCAGGATTGAAGTCGTGCTTTGTACCGTATTCCCGTGCGGGTGCCAAAAGAAAACGCCCGCCCTGTAAAGAAGGGCAGGCGTTTGCGCGCTACAAACGCCAGCTTAGTGGCAGTAGTTGTCTTTACTGTCCATCACATGGGTTCCCCACGGATAGAGCCCGACATTGGCGACGCTTTCAAGCTTTTCGGTCTTGGCATCGACGATCACGACGGAATGATCGGTCGAGTTTGCAAGGTAGAGCTTTTCTTCTGCCGTATCGGTCGTCGCAGTCTCAATTTGAATATTTGTGCCGACTTTGATGCGACCCGCAGGCCGGAGGGACTTCATGGTATAGACGTATAGAAATCCAGATGGGCTGATGACGAAGGCTTTGCCTGCCGCAAAGTTGACGCCTGTCATTTCCGGACCCGCAGGCCAGGTAGCCGCGAGCGTGTTGGTCTGAGTGTCGATGAACGATACGGTTTCATCGCCGTTGTTGACGGTCACCGCGTACTTCCCGTCGTGGCTCATGTACGCTCGCCACGGCTTGGCGCCTACACGGATTACCTTGATGACTTTGTCATCGCGCGTATCGATGACCCCGACAATACCTAAATCGCCGTCCGCCGCGTAGAGATACCGGCCATCGTTGCTGATGGAAGCGTTCGAGATGCCGTTGATCTCGCCAAGATACTTATCCGGGTCGAGTTTCGTGATGCCGGGCACTTCGGCGATGTGGATCTTCTTGAGCAGCTCATGCCGCTTGACGTCCACGACGCCAACCCAATGCGCTCCATAGTTGCCAATGTAGGCCTTGCTGCCGTCGGGCGTAAAAGTGATGTTCAACGGTTCTGCGAGTCCTGTGATGGTCTTGATTACCGTCATCGATACCATGTCGATGACTGACACCGAATCGCCGTCCGGATTGCCTTGATAGTAGTAGCGGCCATCGGGCGAGAACGCCAAATGTTCGGGCGCCATCCCGACGGGAATCGACTTCAATAATTTTGCGGTGGCGGTCTCGATGATGTACGCCTTGTTAGCACGAGTTCCGCCGGTCACGACGTAACGACCGTCCGGCGACATCATCGCCATATGCGGATTGACGTTATTGCCGAGAAAGGTCTTGGCGATCACCTTACGTGACTTGATATCCATGAAAGCGATTTCATTGGAATCTCTATTCACGATGATGACCACTTGGGTCGGGTCCGGAATGATTGCGCCGGGCGTCGTATGCATCGGCATTTTCATTTGCGCGTGGGCCGCGCTTCCCACGATATGCAGCGCCGCGACCATTACGAGGCCACCGATGGCGCGCATTGTTTTTGCAGTAACCATGTTTGTCTCCGCTAAAAATGGGTCGCGAACTAGAAGCTGGCTTGGAAGCGCAGACCAGGAACGATGTATGCGATTTTCTCGCCGCCTTCCGCCGATTCCTCGGCGTACTGCAAATGTGCAGACAAACGCAGGCGATCGGCGAGGTGCAGGTTGTAATAGACCTCTGTAAGGATCTCTTTACTACCGTCGGCGAGTTCGATCTTTGCAACGCCCAGACCCCAGGCGTCTTCCGGATTGATTACCCATCCTTTTTGAAACTGAAAGCCGGCACTGTAGAAACGATCGTAGTCCTCGCCGGAATCGGCACGGCCGAAGCGCGCGAAGATCGAGAAGCTCGGCGTTAGCTTTTGATCGATGTTTGCCCCGAAGGCGTCTTGATTGACACCGGTGCTGTCGTCACGCCTATACCAAACGCGGTAATTTCCTTCTTGGAGGCCGAAGAAGCGTGCGCGGTATCCAACCTCTGCTAACGAGTAGATTGATTCCGACAGATTTTTCGCATCTTCGCTGCTTTGCTGCACGCCTACCGTAAAGGTCAAGCCGCCCTTTGGATCATAGATCGCGGTCAAGCCTGCGCCGTTGCTCGACAGGCCGAGCGCGGGGTTCCCAATCGAGTGGCCAACGATGAACTGCGTGGTCTCATCGTTGGCCACTCGATTGGTGTCGAAATAGTTGGTCAAGTCCAGGCGTCCGCCAACCAGGGTCAGCCTCTGATCGAACAACTCGGTCTGAATCCAAGCCTCTCGCAGGTTCACTTCGTCAGGATCCTCGAGGCGGGCACCGTAGCCATTCAACGCTAACGGAGATCCCACAAGCTCCTCGTCCGGCGTTGAGCCGCTAAAGCCGACGACATCGGCGAAAAACACCGTGTTTTGTGCCAGTTTTGCGGTGAAGAAGAGATCCGCTGACGCCAGTTCGTAGGCGTGGCCGTCCGCTTCGATTTTCTCTCCCTTAGTCTGACTAAGGTACTGCATAACGATATTGCCATCGACGCCGATCTGCACTTTGCTTTCGTCTGCGCCTTTCAGTGCTTCTTCGATTTTCTCGCTGATCGCCTGTCGGCGATAAGCAGTCTCGCGCTGGTAGGTGATTTTCTTCTTCGCGCCCGGAACAGGCTCGTCATGCTCAACGCCGTTCTCATCGACCCAGACTTCCTTTTTCCGAACTCGGGTCTCGGGTTCCGACATGACGGTGCTCGATTCCAACTCCGCGATCCGTTGCTCCAGGCTGTCGATGCGCTCTTGCATCTGCCTCCGTTCAGTTTCAGGCGAGGTGGCTGGGCGAGGTTGCCCCGTGTTTTGCGCAATTGCAGTGGGCCCAGTGAGCAGGGTCGCGAGCCCAAGTGCGGTGCTGACGGCCAGTCCAATGCGGCTGCGAGGGCTTAGGGTGTCCATGGTTGTTTGGCTACATTTTGTAAGTTAATGGGTAAGAGCCGAACGTGCCAGGTTCGGGCGGCGGCGATGATGGAGAAGAAAGGCTCAAATGTCTGCCTCGTTACGGTTTGTTGGTGAATTGTTAACGTTAATGATTCGTGTCGGTCGTGGGCTAAGATGCTGATTCTTAAAATCAGTTCTCGCCTCTCATGTACGCCGACGCCCTTCGCGACCATGCCGATCGAATTCGCGCCAGCCAAGTGCTGGGACGCTCCGATCTCATGCAGCGCCTGTTCGATTTTCTAGTGGCGTGCTCGCTCGACGATCGTGCACCGAAGGAAATTGAAATCGCGATCGAAGTGTTCGAGAAGAACGCGCAGTTCGAAGTCGCCCGTGACGCGATGGTGCGCGTGTACATGCACAAGCTTCGCCGCAAACTGGACGACTACTACGCCTTGCCTGGCCGCGGCGACGCCGGCCGATTAAGCATTCCTCGCGGTGAGTATCGGTTGGTGTTCGAGGAGTCGGCCGCTGTGCCGGCACCCATCGGCGCCCTTACCGACGTCAAGTCGGTGTCGGCTGTGAGCGATGACATCGCAGTGCTTGAGGTGCTGGAGCCCGCCGCGCACTCAGCGGTTGCGGTAGCAACCGCGCCGAGGAGATGGCGCTATTGGCCGCAGGTTGTCGCGGCGCTGATCATCGTTCTTTTGAGCGCGAATTTATTTGTGTGGTGGGCCAAAGATTCGGGTTCATCAGCCAGCCAACAGTTGTCCGTCGTCAGAGAGCACCCCCTCTGGAATGAGATCGTGAACGACGATCAGCCCATTTATATAGCGATGGGCGACTACTATATATTTGGAGAACTCGCCGCCAACTCCGAGACGAATCCGGAGTCGGTGCACCGCTTAGTGCGTGAATTCAACATCAACTCGCGAAACGATTTGGAACAGCTGATCAAAGAGCGGCCGGAGCTCGATCATCGCTACATGGATCTCGCGCTGCGTTACTTGCCGGTGTCGGCCGCGAACGCATTGCACAGCATCGTGCCGCTACTGGAACCGAATAAGAAAAACCCGCGGCAAGTCCAAGTGATCCTCGCGTCGGAATTGACGCCGGCAATGATTCGTTCGTCGCACATCATTTATATCGGCCTCACCAGCGGCATGGGCATTTTGCAAGACATTGCGTTTGCCGGATCGCAGTTTCGGATTGGCGATACGTACGATGAATTAATCGATCGCGAAAGTAATCAAACATATGTGAGTCAGTCGAGCGTCTCGATCAACGACAGCACTCGCTATCGCGACTACGGATATTTCTCGACGTTTGCTGGACCGAAAGGCAATCGCATCGTGATTCTCTCCGGCACGCGCGATGTCGCATTGATGCATACGGCAGAAGCCGTCAGCCGCAACGACACGCTCACCGCGCTCGAGAAGAAGGCGGGGTCGACGCGCGATTTCGAAGCGATCTATTCCGTCGATGCCATCGACCGCATGAACTTGGATGGACAACTCCTGCAAGCGGATAGGATCCACACCGAACGCATCTGGCCGGGAGAAGCGGTTGCCGATGAGTCGAGCTCGAGCGCGAGTCAAGTTGCGGCGGCCGCCGTCAACTCGGCATTGTCCACGCCTCGTTGACCCGAACCCTTAGAGGAATGGCCGCTCATCGAGCGCCCATTCGCCAATATTAATCCGCCAATTGACGTCAGCCGATGAGCAGTTAAGCTGCCGCCATGTCGTTGCGAGATCAAGTCGATGCCCTGTTGCCGGGCTGGGAAAGTTGGTACCCCAGCGTCTTTGACGCGGCAGTCGATTTGGGGATTCTGCGGGCACGTGTTTGCGCTCCCGGCTCGCTGCTGCTTTCGCGCCGTCATGCCTCCGTTTATAACGAAGCGTTGCAAGCGTTTCGCGAACAATGGAGCGTGGTGGAATCCGAAGGCCAGGATGCGGAATCGAATCCGCGGATTAGAACGGCCCGCGAATCGAACGAGGATCCGCTCGATATCGATCGTCCAATCGATAACTCCTTCGATGCCGGTCCGCCTGACTTAGGCACGACGCAATGAGCATCGCGACGCTGCGTGATTTACTGAACGCAAGCCAACGCGCCGTTGTCTTCAGCGGCGCAGGCATCAGCACCGAATCCGGCATTCCGGATTTCCGCAGCCCTGGAGGCGTGTGGACCAAGATGCAGCCGATTTACTTTCAAGACTTCGTCTCATCCGAAGAGGTTCGCAAGGAAGCTTGGCGACGCCGCTTCTCGAACACCGACGGTTGGAACAATGCGAAGCCGAACCGGGGACACTTGGCCGTCGCGAAGTTGGTTGAGCGTGGCACCGTTGCCTCCGTGATCACACAAAACGTCGATAACCTGCATCAGATATCCGGCGTGTCGGACGAGAAGGTGATCGAACTACACGGGAATGCGACCTACGCGAAATGTTTGCGGTGCCTGGCTCGGGTTGAACTGAGCGTGTTGGAAGAGGAGTTCACCGAACACGGCACGGTGAAGCCGTGCAAGTGCGGCGGCATCATCAAGTCGGCGACGATTTCTTTCGGTCAGTCGATGCCCGAGGCGCAAATGCGGCGCGCCGCTGTTGAGACGGAGTTGTGCGATTTATTCATCGTGCTCGGCTCGTCGCTCACGGTATTTCCGGCCGCCGACTTCCCGATGCATGCGAAGCGACGCGGCGCTCGCTTAGTGATCGTGAATCGCGACCCCACCGACATCGACGAACACGCCGATCTCGTCATTCACGACGGGATTGGCGATACGTTAACGGCGGCGCTGGGCGCGCATTAGGCGGCGAATTCGGTCGTTCCCGCGTAGGCGCACTAGTGTCCGGAACAAATTCGCGCTCGATTCACATCGCGCTACGAATCAGAGTGGCCGAAGGCCTGCAGAGCACTAAGACTCACCCGTGTGAAAACGAGGGTTCCTTATTGGCTTTATAAAAAATGTTGGAGCGTTCTGACGGTTGGGGTCATCGTGATCGTTTGGGTCGCGCCAGCCGTCCGACGCTCTCGCCGGGACCGCGCGTGAATACATCCATGTAGCTGCTTCATGAAAAACGTCCTGTTTTATCAATGATCCCGGCGAGAGCGTCGGACGGCTAGCGCGCCTTTGCCTTTTCCGATCCTTTTTCCCAATCCTAGGAACCGAACTAGAACCACCATCGTAGTCGACACGTAGGGGATCCTTTGTCGTTGCCATCGCATCTCAGAGTCTGATGTCGACATTAAAGGCCGTATGGGGGTGCAGGGTTCGGTGACGCGGCGCGTTGGCCCACGATGAAGTTGCTGACCACGAATGCTGTCGGGCACATCTCTAGCAATCGCGGTGAAGCGGCGCGCTCTTCCATGGGTGACGAGACTGACCAACAACAGCGTGCGGGCACTTTCTCGTGAGGTGTCACTGCGGCCCTCACAAAACAGGTGGGCGACGACGAAGGGTCCCCTGCGGGGCAGCGGTCAGATCGCTCCAAGTTTTTTATAGAGCCAATAAGGAACCCTCGTTTTCCAGGGCGTGTGAAAACTCAGCCCTGATGCGGTCCCGAGAGAAGAAGGTTTGGCATGGGATGATTCAAGCCGAGGCGCAGGCCCGTTTGACGTGAGCGGCGCCCAGGATGTTG
>Ga0193752_1000432_pt1 | contig 40676 bp, 44 predicted proteins | sample H1c1metaG_FD_144924 | JGI IMG/M metagenome (GOLD analysis project Ga0193752, IMG submission 144924) | Soil microbial communities from a riparian zone of the East river system, Colorado, United States - H1c1 | ecosystem: Environmental > Terrestrial > Soil > Riparian zone | place: USA: East River... | reverse complement strand
CATCTGGACAACGTAAACGTTGTCGAGATGCACCGCCTTACCCATGTCGATCGAGCAAATCCATCCAGGAGGTCGAAGGGATCTCGCTCGGCCTTCCGGCAGCCGGACCAGAAGCAGATTCGGCGTTGAGTGAGCGAATGAGCTGCTCACGTCAACGCCGCACCAGCGATTTCGCCGAGCAAATCTGTACGGGCTATAGACGTCCCATCAGAAGTAGGATCACTACAACGACGACGACGACACCTAAAAGACCGCTCGGACCATATCCCCAGCTACGGGAATGCGGCCAACTGGGAATGACACCGACCAAAGCTAGAATCAGCACAATCAAGAGAATAGTACCGAGAGTCATCGTGGGCTCCTTGGTGCCTGCGCACGGCGTTGTTGTGTGGAGCCGGAAAGTTATCCGGCCAGGCAGCGACCGTCCGTACGCTACCGATCATAGGAGCCGACTTGGGAACCCCGGTTGTACAAGAATTGCATCACCGGTTTCGATTGCGCGGACAATTAGAAAAATATTTCGAATCTGAAGGTTAAAACGGGAACCGCCAACGATGTCTACGTCGGACGGCAAAAGTAGGGTACCTTTGCCGCGGTTATCGGATCGTCCTCAGCCCAATATGAATGTTAATTTGCGCCACTCGCTCAAATCGAATGCACCGTGCATCCTTAGCGCGGTGGGCGGCGCTTACGCCTTCATCGGCGGGCTTGTTTCGCTGATCGGCTGGATTGCGGACATCGCAAGACCGAAGGATTGGTGGAACACAGGCATCAGCATCAAAGCCAACACGGCCGTTGCGACAATGGCGCTCGGTGCGACTGTATTGGCTGTCGTCTTCCGACCTACCTGGCGCCGACGCATCAACGGCTTGGCCGCTGCGGTCGCAATTCTTGGCGCGGCTACTCTAATTGAACACCTCTTCGAGATTGACCTCGGCATCGATCAATTGCTGTTTGACGAGCTTCCCGGCGCGGCCGCCACCGCGTCGCCCGGCCGCATGGGACCGCCGGCGGCACTAAGTCTTCTGGCGCTGGGTATATCGATTCTTTGTCTAATGAGGCCGAGAGAATCGCGAAGGTTTAGTGTCGGACTGGCATTGGCCGTGTTCGGCATCGGCACCTTATCTGTGACCGGTTACATGTACGGTGCGGAAGCGATGTATACGATTCCGCGGATCAGCGGTATCTCGTTGCAAACGGCAACGATGTTGGTCGCATTGAGCATCGGCACAATCGCCGCTCATTCAAATAGCGACCCCATGAAGACCCTGATTGAGAATAGTAGTTCGGGCGCGCTTGCGCGTCGTGTGCTGTTTGCCTCTTTCGTCATTCCACTCTCGTTGGGGTGGCTTCGAATCTTTGGGCAGCGTATTAATCTTTACGATTTCGCATTTGGAACGGCACTTCGGACTGTTATAGAAATCGCCATTCTGTTGGGCTTTTTTTGGTGGAGCTTAAAGGTAATTCGCGATCGGGAATCTGGACATCGTAAAGCGGAAGCCGAACGTGAAAAAACCGAAGATCGCATGCGCAGGGTGTTGGAATCGTCATCGATACCCTTCACTATTCTCGAGCCGGTTCGAGACTCATCAGGTTCGATCGTCGATTTTCGCTGGCTGTATGTCAATCCCGCGACAGCGGCATCGGTCCGTCGACCCGCAGATCAACTCGAAGGGAAGCGGCTGACCGATGCCATCCCAAAAGCATGGAGCGAAGTCGGGCTCTTCGAGAACTATGTGGCAGCCGCAGAGCGTAATGAGACCCGGGAGTTCGAGCTGCACTCGACGGTTAATCGACCGGATGGCTGGTTTCATGTGGTCGTATCGCCGCTGGACGGCAACATAGCCGTTTGGTTTGCCGACACGACGGATCGCAAACGGCAGGAACTCGAATTGCGGAACGCCGATAGAAGGAAAGATGAATTTCTTGCGACATTGGCCCATGAGCTTCGTAACCCTCTTGCTCCTATTCGTCAAGCGGCGATGCTGTTGAAACGATCCGCCGCCACGGAGTTGCAGCGTCAATGGTGCAACGACGTTATTGATCGTCAAGTGAAGCACATGTCGCTGCTGTTGGACGATCTGCTCGATGTATCGCGCATCACTCGCGGGATGCTGCAACTACGATTGCAGCCCACAGAACTCACCGTGGTGGTCGAAACCGCCGTCGAAGCCTCACGGCCCCATATCGATGCCAAGAAGCACACGCTGAAGATCGAGTTGCCGCCGCAAAGCACATTGATCAGTGTCGATCCATTGCGAATGGCGCAGGTGATTTCCAATCTGTTGAACAACGCCGCCAAATATACGAACAGCGGCGGCATGCTTCATTTGTTTGGCGAAGTGGAGGGGGAAGATCTGGTCCTTCAGGTGACCGATAACGGCATAGGCATTGCGCGAGATGAGATCCCCGGCTTATTTAATATGTTCTCGCAAGTGAAATCGGCACAGGAGCGATCGGAGGGCGGTCTTGGGATTGGACTCGCACTCACGAAGGGACTGGTCGAACTCCACGGCGGTAGAATTGAAGTCAAAAGCGAAGGCGTCGGCTTGGGCAGCACCTTCAAATTAAGAATTCCGAACGTCGCGATCTCTAGAACTAGCGAAACACGGACACTCGTTTCGCTACGGCCAATGTTCTCTCGCCGCATTTTGATTGCAGACGACAACCACGACGCAGCAGAGAGTCTCGCGATGCTATTGCGGGAAGATGGACACGATGTAAAAGTGGCGCACGACGGTGAGCAGGCGCTTACCGTGTTGGCCGCCTTCGACGCCGATGTCATGCTGCTAGATATCGGTATGCCGATAATGAGCGGTTACGATGTTGCAAAACGAATTCGCACGGCGAACAATCCTGCGCTTCTTATCGCGATCACCGGTTGGGGTCAAAGCAACGATCGCGAAAAATCAAAGGCGGCAGGTTTCGATCATCACCTGACCAAACCCGTCGACTACGATGCACTGGCGCTGCTACTCACGCCAAATGCTCATCGTCATGCGGGTTCCCCGGCGTGACGGAGCGGAATTGGGGTCTGGCCCTGAGGTTTTCCCACGAATGTCACTTCAAGATCGGTCACTTATCTAAAACCACTCCGTTCACCCTGAGATCACCATGGATGGTGTGAATGGTGGAATTTGCAGGAGCAAATCCATCCAGGAGATCGAAGGGATCTGAAGGTCCAAGATCGTTTCGATCCTTCGATCTCCTCAGGACAGGCTGCACTCAACGCGAACGGAAAGACCGAGAAACGAGGCCCTTTGTGCGTTGTGAAATTTGTGGGGAAACCTCAGAGTCTGGCCCCATTTCTTTTCTTGTAGTTAGCGCGAGCATCTTCGGCGCCGAATCTCGAGCGCAACTGCGGTTCCCTAAAGTCGCAGATTTAACCCGAACAGCCCAATCACGCCCACGAGAATCAAATAGATTGCCACGATATAGTTCAGCAGTTTTGGCATTGCCAGGATCAGTATGCCGGCGATGAGTGAGACGAGCGGCACGAGGGTCAGATTGATGGTCATGGGAACTCCGTGAGGTTGGTTTCGAGCGGCTGAGATCCCAGTCTTCCTCGGCTTGGTGTTCCTCAGGTGACGTGAGTGTTGCGTATCAGTCAGCTCTTGTCGGTACGACGCCGAACATAAGGGATGTCCCCGGCACCTCCGAAATCCCCGCTCTCTGCCGATGGAAAAGGATAGAAAACGGTATGCTCGGAACGTGAAAAGAGTCGCTTCACTATTGCTTCTGAGTTTGTTCATTGGACAGGCCATCGCCGCTTCGTCCTCGCCTCGCTCCATTTCATTCACAACCGACGATGGCGTGCTCATTTACGCCAACGAGTATGGCAAGGGGCGCAAGGGCCTGGTGTTAGCTCACGGAGGCCAATATCAGAAGGAGAGTTGGGAGAAGCAGGCCAGCGTTTTTGCAAAGCAGGGGTTCCACGTTATTGCTTTCGACTTTCGCGGCTTCGGGCAGTCTCGCACCAACCCTCCAGCGGCCAATGCCAACGTGGGACGTCATCTCGATGTTCTGGCGGCGGTGAAATACCTTCGAGGCCGTGGCGCCAAATCGGTCGCGGTCATCGGTGCAAGCATGGGTGGCGATGCAGCGGCCCAAGCCATCGCGACGAATCCTGTCGCGATCGATCGAATCGTACTCCTGGCCTCCGGCGCCTATACGCCTCTCATCAATATGAGAGGCCCGAAGCTTTTCATTATGGCGGCGGACGATGTGATCGGCGACAACACGCCGCGGATCAACAAGATTCGCGAACAGTTCGAGCAAGCGTCCGAACCCAAGCACTTCGTGACGCTCGGCGGTGCCGCGCACGCGCAAGCGCTATTTACTACCGATCAAGGTGATCGGCTGATGAGGGAGCTGCTGCGGTTCATCTCCAGTCGAAATTGAGCGGGGAGGAGAAATGGGGAGGGGCTCCCCATTTCGTCGTTTCCAGCCTTTGGATCCATCGGTTTTGATGTGAAGTTACGGGCGTAGGGAGCCATCGGTGCCGGGTTTTCGTTATGAAATTACTGGGGCGTCGCCGCGATCGATCCGGACGACTCTCTTCATAAATAAACACCGGCACCGAAGGTGCATCCAGAATCAGGATGCGAACACGCGCAGGCGATGACCGTCGGGATCGAGCGCGACGAACGTGGTGCCGAAGCTCATCCGCGTTGGAGGTTGAATGATGGTCAAACCGCGACGCTTCCAATCGGCATGCATCGCCTCGACAGCGGCCGCGTCGGCAACTGTAAATGCAACTTCACTCGCACCAGATTGTCCCGTGCTCTGAGGCTCGACGGTCTCTCGGGCCCACAGACCTAACATTACGCCGTCGCGTAACGGCAGCATGGCGAAGTCCGCTTTCTGTTCTATGATCGGGATCTCCAGCAGTTCATTGTAGAAGGTTGCGCTGGCTGCATGATTCTTGACGTGCAGAAGCAGGAAGCTGAAATCTGGCATGAAAGTTCTCCTTGGATTAGCGGCCCATGAAATCGAGCGCCGACCGGGAAACGTTACGCTAACCTGCTGTCAGTTCCTGTCAGTAGTCTTTGTTCACAGATGTCGCTCCTGTCCTGAGTGAGTCCCGTGGGATTCCCGTTGGTCGAAGGGACCCAAATGAACACCGTTCGCCCTGAGGAGATCGAAGGGTTCGAACTTTAAAGACCAACGGGAATTCCACTGGACTCATTCCGGTCGGCGCGGAATCGTTTACTTGCCGCGCATTGCTAAGAAGGCCACCATCTCCTGTCGGCGATATTCCTTCGCCCAGTCAATGGGCGTGCTGTCATGCGTGAGATCTCTGAGATTCAAATCCGCGCCGCGTTCGAGTAGCACACTCGCAATATCGATATGTCCGAACATCGCCGCCCAATGAAGCGGTGCAGCGCCAAATGTGCCTCCTGATCCCCAAACGTCTGGTAGTCGTTGATTGATGAGCGATGGGTCGGCATCGAGCTCCTCAATGGCCTTGGCCTTGTTGCCTTTTACCAGCGCGGTATGCAGCCTCGCGATCCGCTCCGAGCGTTCCGGCGTCTGCACGAGTTCCAGCAGCTTCTCATTCGGCGCACAGCCATGCGACAGCAACCGTTCGTAAGCCTCGCGCTTACCCGTGTGTAATGCCAAGTCGATGGCGGTACGATTTTGTTCGTCAACGCCGTTTACATCTGCGCCGAGGTAAATCAATAGGTCCAGCACGCGGGACAAATTGTGGATTGCCGCTAAATGTAGCGGCAGCAACGTGATGGCCTCATGCAGTCGCAGTCGTTGTTGAAGGACGGACGCGTCGACGATCGTAAGTTTGCGAATCAATGTTTCATCCTGCAGCGTGATGGCGGCAAATATATCTGCTTGCAAGCCGCGATCCACTAGCGCTTGGATCATTGTGCGATCGTTGGCGCTGGCGGCAATCTTCATCGTCGACTTTTCAGCCGTCGTCTCAATAGCCGGGTCTGCGTCATGCTGTAAAAGCCAGCGCGCCAACGCGGAAAAGCCATATCCGACGGCCAGCTGTAGGGGCGTCATCCCAGATTTGGCGGCAGTTGCATTGATGTCTGCGCCAGACTCCAGCAATAGCTCAACGCCGTCTAGCCAATCCTGTGCGGCTGCTTCGTGTAGTGCGGTGTTGCCCGTGGGCTCGATGCGAAATTGTATGGCGCTCGGAACTCGCTCGATGAATTCGTGCAGCACCTCAAGATCGCGGGTGCGAATAATAGTCTGCAATCGCTCCGGCGAGCTTTGTTGGCTAGATTGTTCCAAGGTTGCGAGGTAGCCTTTGAGGCGCATCCAATTCGAGAATCCATTCTCTCGCGCTATCACTTGCTGCGCATGCTGCAGCGTCACCTCTTCGGCGATCATGGATGAGCTTGCTAACTCAGCGTGAAATCGCCTAAGACGCGTGTGCGAATCCTTGTTGTGTGACTGCGCAAGCTTCAAAAGCTCGGCGGCTCGTCGACGATAGAGATCGAGATTGGAATCCTCTAGCATAAAATTATTCCTTTCCCGCTTTCCCTCCGTTCGCGTTGAGACCACCATGGATGGTGGGAATGGTGGAATTTGCAGGAGCAAATCCATCCAGTGAGTCGAAACGATCTTCTACTTGTGGATCCCTTCGGCTCACTCAGGGCGAACGGAGTGGTTTTAGATAGGTTGTTGACGAAGTGCTCAAGCGCATGGCTGACTGAACGGCCAAAGCCGGACGGATTGCTTATCGCGCAATTGAGATCAAAGAGGAGAGAATGAATTGGGCTCATGCTGCACTCGCAGTGTCTTTAGTTTGTCGCCGCAATCAGCACGTTGCTCTCTCCGACCGCAGCGCCGATGTTGCGCTTAAATTCGGATACTAGCTCGATGAATTCTTCATGAGTACGATCGCCCGAATCGACCCAACTAAATACCGCGATGAACTCGGATTTGTTGAGCACCGGTTTGAAGGTTAGGTACAAATCCAGAGGACCGGTGCAGTCAGTTTCTTCCGGACGTTTAAAGTTCGGCGAGCACTGATAACCGCTTGCCTGTGAGACTGTCTTAAGCGAATCCTCGACGCGCTTGCGCGCCAGTCCATCAAAGCGCCATTCGGCAGGCTGACTTGCTTGGTCATACGTAATTGTCAGCGACGCACGTTCATATGATCCGCATCCAGCGATCGCCGCACTTGCCACGATTGCTAGCACCATACTGCGCAACTCTTCGAATCTCACGTTTATAGCCAACGTCAGCGCCTGACTCATCTACACATTGTGGCATTTCAACTTCGCGACCAAGTTAGTCGCTTTGATATAGCCAAGCAAGGTGGCGTGGTCGATTCAGGGTGAACCACCGGCACCGAGAATCCATTCAGTGTTCGCATCGACGGAACGGGGTCGTCCTCCTCAGATTGTTACGCGGACGGTTGACTGCAGGCGCCGGCAAACAGAGGCTCGAGGTCGTAAAAAGGAACAGGCGAACCCTAAGCTTGTTGACCGATGCCTGCCAGAGGCGGTGAAGAATGCGCAGCGCGGCAGAAACGTGAAAGCTACGAAAATTGCGTGGGTGTCGATGAGATTTTTGGCTTCCGGATCCGCCTTAGCGCGCTAACGCCGACGCTGAACCAATTGGCGAGGGTCAACGGGCATAGGCAAACAAGCATGTCGCCTTCGGCATGCCCCGGATTGGTGGTGGAGAAGAATCTTAGTTCGGGGGTTAAGGGCACGTTGCGATTCAGCGGTGCGACGTCTGGCTTCAACCGCTTTTTCCCTGAGCGAGTCACGATGCCAAATTGGGGACGCCAAGACTCGCCGTAGGTTTTGGTGGCCAACTGATTGATCAAGTCGCGTTCGCGGTCGGGTGTTTTGTGCTCAAGGCGCGGCCAAAACTTGCGAAAATTACGCGGCAGGAGCAAATAGCTTTTGTAGCTGAAGGTGTCGAAGAACCAATAAATAGAGCTAAAGGGAAACCGCAGTCGGGTTTTCAAAAATGTTCGCAGACCCAGTCGCTGAAGGAGGTTGTGGCCGCGGTATTCTTCACGCAGCAAGACGTGCGTGGTGTAGATGACGACAAGACGGCGCTTCCGAAAGGAGACGGGATAGACGTCTATCGACGCGGTGCCGATCAGCTTGCGATCGCCATGCGTCCAAAAAAGAGCAATAGACTGATATTCCTTTAGCTTGGTTTCCGAAAAGTCACGATCCGTGTCGAAGAATTCCCGCGTGATACTCCAAACGTGATTCCAAAGCGCCGGTGTAACAGCTGCCGTAGGGAGGACTTCGATCGTTACGCGGGTGTCCACTGACAGGCCCGCTCTTTGATTTGAAGACTTCGGCATACCCGGAAGCTATGCGAGTGCGGTCACTGACGCAAGGTCTTAAGTCGCGGCGACGAGATTCTTTGAAGTATTGAGACGTACGCGCGAGATCCCTAGGTGCCGGTGGGACTGATTGGAGTTGCTTTTTGCTAGTTCGTGCAAGGCCCGCTTAGGCGTCCGTATGTTTGGACGATCGGGCAAACATCCGATAATTCCGTCGCCACCCAGAATCCTCACCGAACCCCCGAGCCGGCTCCGACAACAAGAGTTACTAAGGACACCGGTACCAGCGATGGGACTTAGGTACAGGTACCGAGAAACGGAATCCGGTTTATCGTGAAAGCCAACAGGTATCCGGCAATCGGAAACCCCCAGCGCACTCTTCGCGAAGTCACTGATCACGCTCAGCGTGTGCGGACGATAACGCGCCGCGAATGCGACAGGAGTTCACATGTTCGGATTCGGCAATCCAGGTCAATTCTGGGGTCCTGCAGAGGCACTCTCCACCTACAAGAACATGGAATGCTCCGTCGCGGGTGGGACAGCCGTCGTGTCGGTGAACCACTACCGGAACGCGAACCATACGTCCGACAAGAGCGGCTGTAAGAACGCGCTGGTGATCAAAGACCGGCTGCGTGGCATCGCGAAAGACGCTCACAGTCGAGCGGGTGGGGTCACAAACTATGTCGGTGTGTTCATGGGCAAGGGATCGCCGTGGGCGATCGCAGCGGTGCTCGAAACACTTGCGGTGTATTCCGACGCTTTCATCAAAGCTTACGCAAAGAACAAAGGGTCGCCTGAAGCAAAGTGTGCGGCGATTCTCGCCAACGACGATATCACCTGGGATCAGACGCTCCAACAGATCTGCGACGAGTACATCGGACTCGACTGCAATGGATTCGTGGGCAACTGGCTCAAGGTGGTTCAACCGGATTTCAAACTGCATCAGGACCATCGGGCCGACGAAGTGCGCAGCAAGGCGAAGACATACCGTACTAAGCTGGACCAAATCGAATACTGGGATTTGATGTGCTACACCAAGAACGAGCACATCGCCGCAATCAATGGCGTACAAGACGGGAAATTCATGGTGTGTCAATCCGCCGGCGGCGGCCCGCGCATGAACGGTTTCAAGTTCATTCAGACAGGGACCAAGACCTTTCAATTGGCCGCGCCAACCCCTAACGATATCGGGTACGAGTTTTACGTGATCTCGCTTTGGTAGACTGACTTCATGAAAGACACATTGCGGATTCCAAGTGCGGGTTGACGGAAAGCAAGGACTTGCGTGGTGTGCGATGGCCAAGTCCGCATCCGACGTAAAATGAATCGAGTGGCGCCGAAGGAGTATTGACTGCCGTTGGCAACTTAGTGGCGATACAATTGCGACGACTTCAGCGCCAGCAAGGAACCGTATTTGCCCGTGTTTCGTTATGAAGTTATTGCCGGAGGCAAACTCGATATCTTCACGTGTGAGCACCGGCGTTCGAGCGCCGCAACACTAGAGCCGCTAATGGACGCTGTCCTTCCATACCGCGCGATGGCGTACAACAACGGCTGGGCTAATCATCGCCTTCTGAGTGCCTGTACCCGACTCTCACAGGCCGAATTTGTAGCGACACGGGTCGGCTTCTTTCCGAGCCTACGCGCGACACTCAACCACATCCTGATCATCGATCGATTTTACGTGGACGCTATCGAGGGCGGCATGCTTGGGCCGGCCGCTTGGTCGGACCCCGAGCCTTACGAGACGGCTGTCCAGCTCCGAGACGCGCAGGGAGAAATGGATCGGCGGCTGATAGCGTTTGTCGAGCGTTTCGACGCAGCCAACCTCGATGATACGGTCGAGATAAATCGCGGCGACCGAATCCAACGCGAGCGGCTAGACCGCGTACTGCTCCACCTCTTGCAGCATCAGATTCATCATCGCGGGCAAGCGCACAACATGCTGAACGGCACCGCCGTCCCTCCGCCTCAGCTCGACGAATTCTTCGCGATCGCCGACGCACCCTTGCGCGCGGCGGAGTTTGCAGAACTAGGCTGGACAGAGGATACGATTTGGAGTCGGCCGGGATGAATCGACTGATGGAGTTTTAGGTAGTGAGGACTTATCGGAGCCGTTTTCCGCTGACTCGTATCGGCTCCACTCTGGTAGTTGTAAATTTGGATGGTACGTGGCAGACAAGTCCGATAGTTCGGCATTGGCACACAGAATCCAAAACCCATCGGCCTAATTTTCTCCAACGATGGAGGTCCAGCGGTTAAGTGTCGGATCGCATTTATTTTATAGGGAGCGTTCAACGAGATCGGATACTGGACTCGTCGCTGGAATCCTGATGGCCATCATAGTGCGATTACCTAGCGCGCCTAGCCTTCGTGATTGTTTGACCGTCGGTGCCTTGGGAGCACTTATGGCTCTAGTGTTTTGGCTCATTTGGCGAGAGCGGCACTGAGCGTTAGTTGGACCGGGCCGGCGGGGTTCCAGAGGTATTTGTCGGAGTCTTCGACGGCACATCGCACATCAATAAGCGTCCAGGAATATCAGCAGGGTTGACCTCGATGCCCTGAACGCTGCACGATCACAACTTCCTTCACGTTTAGCAGCACAATGGAAAACAACAGAAACAACAATTCAGACGCCACCATGGCGGTGTTTCTCGACCTCGAGAACCTGGCAATCGGCGCGCGAGAGGCGGGTTACTCGGGCTTTGACATCAAAAAGGTGTTGGAGCGACTGCTGCTCAAGGGGCACATCGTAGTCAAGAAAGCGTACTGCGACTTCGACCGCTACAAGGACTTCAAGCGCGGCTTACACGAGGCGGCCTTCGAACTCATCGAAATCCCACACATCAAGCTCTCCGGAAAGAATTCCGCCGACATTCGGATGGTCGTCGACGCGCTCGACTTGTGCTACACAAAAGGGCACGTCGATACCTTCGTCATCATCAGCGGCGACTCGGATTTCTCGCCGCTGGTTAGCAAGCTCCGCGAAAATGCCAAGACTGTTATCGGCGTTGGCGTGAAGAGCTCGACGTCCGATTTGTTCATCAACAATTGTGACGAGTTCATTTACTACGACGACTTGGCTAGGAAAGAGCCGACCAAGACCCGTCGCCGTCCCGAGCCTGCCGCAGCAGCCGCATCGCCCGCACCGTCGGCAACAGCGGCAGCAACGACCCCCGCCACAGCGGCGACGGCAACTACTCCAGCAGCGACGCCGGCTGCATCGAAGCCATCGAATAAAGGCCCAGACCCAACGAAAGCAATGGATCAGTTAATGGAGACCCTCGACGCCATGACAGAAGAGCGTGAGGACGACGACGTGATCTGGAGTTCGGTATTAAAGAAGGCCATCAAGCGCAGAAACCCAGGGTTCAACGAACGCGCTCACGGCTTCCGATCGTTCACGGAACTACTCGAAGACGCACAGAAGCGCGGCTTGCTGAAGCTGACGATGGTCGAGAACTCGGGCAACTACGCGGTGAAGATGATGGATAAGGCGGCGCTGCGGGGGAGTTGAGCGGACGGCGCTGAAAGAATCGTTCAGCGCGAATGGGATGTTGTGGGTCGTGGTAATGAGCCTCAGCACTTCATTCCCAAATCCGCTCATCCTGAGCCTGTCGAAGGGCTCAGGTGTTCCGCTCTAACAAGAGCCCCTCGACAAGCTCAGGGTGAGCGGACGGGAGTTGGAAGTCAGAAACTCGCGCTCTATTCGCTTCCTTTTTCCGCGCACCCTGACTCTGTCCCATGGGATTCCAGTTGGTGCGAAGGACTCTCGTCAATTTCGCTCACCGTTCCAACCCCAGCGTCTGCGCTTCAATTCGCTCGAACTGGTTTGATCCCGACTGATAATCCCATCGTTCCATTTCGCAGTGCCGCGGCGCGAGTCGCAGAATATTCACTGAGTTAGGAACGATGCCGCGCACTCGATGTGATACGGCCGTGCCTGCTTGCACCGACCACACTTGGCGCGGCAACTTCATGATCTCCTTGAGCGGTGCTACATGAGGTAGGTGAATGTGCCCTCCGAGGATGATGTCCGCTCCCGCTCGACTCCAAGCTTGCACTGCTGCGTCGTAGCCGCGTACTCGATTCACCTCGTCTTTAGATCGAATGACGTGCACGGGTTGGTGGGTCACAACCAATCGCACTTGGTTGGGTGAAGTACGTTGCAAGCGCTGAGCGACACGATCGATTTGTTCTGCGCTGACTTCGCCGTGTTTATGGCGGTGTCGGCGAGTAGTGTTCACGCACAATATCAACGCGGTCTCGGACTCGAATGAAGGTTCCAAGTCGTTGCCGAAGTACTTGGAAAAAAGTCGATACGGATGGAGCGCTCTCGAGAAAACGTTGAACAATGCTATGTCGTGATTTCCCGGGATCGCGAGCAGATGGGTGTGACCCAGGCGATCGACAAATTGCCGAGCGGCCACGAATTGCGCGCGACGAGCTCGCTGCGTGATATCGCCACTCAACAGCACGATGTCGGGCGTCTGTGATCGCGCCAGCGCCTCTAGTGCCGTCACCACGTGCGGTTGCTCCGTGCCGAAGTGAGGATCAGAGACTTGCAGGACGGTGTGCATGACTATGGATGACTTTCTGCGGGCGCCATGAGCATGAGCTTTTGGGTGGCAACGTGGAAAAGTAACGGAGGGCGCATCCAGCAGACCTCACCATCTGTCGCGATTTTCAGTTGCCGCTGAATTCGCCCTGCATTCTTAACGATCATCGACGAGAACGGGAAATCGCGGATATTCTTTGCTTCGTGAAGACGTCCCGCAGCCCCGCTCAGCGCCAACCCCAGCATCCGTAATCCCTCGACGGGTCGAACAACGAGCGCTGCGAGCCGACGTCGTTCGACATCCTCCGTTTCAGGCAAGCCCACTTGTTCGAGCTGTAGTCGATTGTTGCCAATGAAGAGAGTGGGAGTGCGCACGAGTTCGCGCTGTCCATCGTGGACGATTTCCAACTGTAACTGTCCACGATAACGAAGTAACGTGAAGAGGCCGCCAATGAAGGCGACGATGCGCTTTCGTCCGAATCGCTGTTTGAAGGTTTCGCGTTGCTCGAGCAATTCCGGATAGAGTCCAAGGCTGGCATTTACCAGAAAGACACGACCATTCACCATACCGACCTGAATCGGCTGAACTCTCGCCGACAGCAGTGCGCGGGTCGCGTTTGCGGTATTCAATGGAATCGAATGAGTTCGACCCGTGTAGTTGAACGTGCCTTGCGGAATCAATCCCATAGGCAAACCGGTGGGCAAAACTTCGGTCACGACCGCATTAATCGTCCCATCACCGCCCGCGGCAACGACCGCGCCATGGTGTGCTTTGGCTTCCTTCACAGCCTCTCGTGCAAGGTCGACGATTTGTCCTGGGTCCGTGGCCCTAAGTATGCGAAAGGGGCGTCCAGCGGCCTTCAGTACGCTCTCAATTCTTGCAAGCGATTCCTGCTTATCGCCTGATCCCGAAGCGGCATTAAGCACAATGAAGAGAGGTGTTGAGTCGGTCAGTTCGGGAGCGACAACCTTCGTCGAATCTCATTGGTCACGAATAAATCCTTGGATCACAAGTGGGCATGCCCACCTGGGCTCATAGACCACCATACAAGGGTTGCCGATAGGCTAAATAGGTGCGCCACCTGCTACAGGGTCGGTCGGCGCTGACAATGCGGGAGCGGCGGTTCGGTGCCGCGGTTCGTTCACTTCGTGGACGCGTTCTGGCTGACCATCACCGGAAAGATTCGCAAGAACGTACTACGCGCGGAGGTGGCGACTGCCCAAGAGCGGTAATTGGGCGCGTGACGCCGAGTTCTTTGGTGCCCGCGTAGACTCGCGACGATTGCCATTCGAAGTCCGATCGTTGCCCTCAACTCCGCTCGCCTCTATCTGCTATGGTTTCTGCTTATCGGCTCGATCGCAACACGAGGTGATTGGTTCGAGCGAGTCAATGCGTGGCTAGCCGCTAGCCGTAGAATGCTGTGCAGCCCAGGGCCAGCGTTTCGGGCCATTCGCAGACGTGCTTGAGATCAAGTCAGAGACAAACAAAAACATGATGAAAGTCTTCGCTATTATTGGAATCATTGCCACGGTAAGTGCCGTGCTTCTCGCGCTTCGCGTGATGGCGACGAGGCGGGGTCAGTCGCGCAATGGCGCTCGGCGAAGGTAGCCGAGCACACAGCTTATCGGTGGCGATGCGCACTGATGTAGTGCGCTTCAGTTCGCCGCCAAGCCCAGTGTCGTCGAGTAACCCGTGAATGACCTGAGGTTTATGCGCTGCCTCACTTTCTCCTCAATTACCTTTGCCGCCACTAGCTTCCCAATTAGCACGCCTGGCCAGCATTGTCGGGCGATCCCTTAGTAAAGCCTCAGGGAACCGACTGCGGAGCACAAGGCAATTACGGATTCTCGGCGTGGTCTAACGTACGCGTGACTGGGTTCCGAGTCTTAAAAGAGCAGCTACGCACAATGCAAAGTGGTCAAGTCGACCTCCATGCTTTGACAATATGCGAAGACAGCTCGAAAAATTCCTGACTGGCAGTATCCGCGCGGACGATCCCGATCGCGAAGATCGTACTTATGTACGTAGCGTGCGCACTTTGCAGGGTTCGAGCCTCGCGGTCATGGTGACCGTGCCGCTCACGTTGGCGCAATTTCTGTCGCAGCGGCAGTGGTTGTTCGCCGGCATTGTCGCGTTGACGACGGTGATCAGCCTGCTGGTTTCTCGCCTTGTAAAGGGGCGCAATAACCTTCCCATCGTCATTCACACGCAGCTCGCAATGATCGCAATGCTTCTCGTGGTGGCTGCATTGAGTATGGGCGGTCACGAGGCGCGCGGCAAAGTGTGGCTAGTGGTCCTGCCCATGTATGCAGGTCTCATCGGCGGCGTGCGGTTGGCAAAAGTCTATGCAGGTGTCGCCTGCGCAATTCTGTTGGCATTCTGGATTGCGCAACTCTTGGGCATTCAGTTCCCTACAGGTCTCGCGCCCGCCGATCCCGCGACGCACGACATGATTCAAACTTTGATTGTGTGCGGCATTCTCTTCGGCATCACCAGTGCCCACGAAAGCGCACGCAAGGAATCGGAGCAGACCCTGTTGAGTAACAATGAAGAACTGCAGCGCGCGCGCGAGCGTGCCGAGCAGGCCACGCAGGCCAAAGCGACGTTTCTCGCAAACATGAGTCATGAAATTCGCACGCCGATGAATGGCATCATCGGCATGAGTACATTGTTACTGGACGCGCCGCTCGACAAGCGCGAACGAGAATTGGTCGAGACAGTGCGCGCCAGCGGCGCATCGCTGCTCACGATCATCAACGATGTGCTCGATATATCTAAAATTGACGCCGGCAAACTGGCGATCGACAAGGTCAGCATGGATGTGCGCACTTGCGTGGATGACCTGGGCGCCGCGATGGCGTTTCAGGCCTCTACAAAGCGAATCGAATTGATCTTCGATGTGCAGGAGTCAGTCCCGAATCGCGTGATCGGCGATCCGCTACGGATTCGGCAGTGCTTGATGAATTTTGTCGGCAACGCAGTGAAGTTCACGCGCGCGGGCGAAGTCGTTGTCTCGGTGTCGGCAGAGCAGTCCGGTAATGGCGACGGCGTGCTGCGCTTTGCCGTTCACGATACAGGTATCGGCATAACCACCGAAACGCTGGCCAAGTTGTTCAGCCCATTTGTACAAGCCGACGAGTCGATCAGCCGTGAGTTCGGTGGTTCCGGTCTCGGCTTGTCGATTGTGCGGCGCCTAGTTGAGTTGATGGGCGGCACGTGCGGTGCGCAGAGCATCGTCGATCATGGATCGCAGTTTTGGTTCGAATTGCCGCTAGAACGGAGTGCTCAGGGTTCAGTGTCGGACTCTGTGCCAATGCCTACGGTAGCAGTGCCTGCAATACCAGTATCGCCCGCTCGTCTTCTGCTCGTGGATGACAACGCCACCAATCGCCTGGTCATTGCGAAGCACTTACAACGTGCCGGTTATTGGGTCACCGCCTGCGACAGCGGCGCAGACGGTTTGATGCTCTTGCAAGCTGCCGCAGCTGAGGGTAATTCCTTTGCCGTCGCGCTCGCGGACGCGGATATGCCTTCGATGACTGGTCTGCAATTTGGCGACGCTGTACGCATGCACCCAGCGCTTAATAGCACTCGTCTCTTGATGCTCTCGCCAATCGATATGCGTCCAAATACCGATGTGCTGGTGAAGGCGGGATTTAGTACCTCAATATCGAAGCCTGTGAAGATGGCAGAATTGTCCGCTTGCCTACTGCGCCTGATGCAGGAGGCAAGCGAATCTAAGTCCGCCTCGCAACCTAAGGCAATCAGGGCTCCGGAGCGCCGCGCTCCATCGATGCACTTTGGAACTACGTACAGCGGATCGGTATTGGTGGTGGATGACAATCTCATCAACCAAAAGGTCGCGCAGCGCTATCTGGAGCGTTTCGGTTGCGCTGTCACCATCGCGTCGGACGGCGCCGAAGCCGTCCGGCTCAGCGCGGAACGATCATTTGATTTGATTCTAATGGACTTGCATATGCCGGTGATGGATGGCCGCGAAGCAACGCGTTGTATTCGCGCGTCGCAATTGGAAGGCAAGCGCACGCCTATCGTCGCACTGACGGCCGACGTCAGCAGCAACCCGCTCGAAACCGCGCGCTCCGCCGCTATGGATGATTACCTGACCAAGCCCATCGAAGTCGAGCTTCTACGTGCTGTGCTGGAACGATTCCTCGCGAGCTCAGGAGAACGACGCCTTACGACTCCCACCGTCTGATCAGGCAGATCTTCCGTGCCGGAGTACTCGGCAAAATTGTTTCTGTGGAATTCGGCAGTTGATTCGCTAAGATCTGCTGACTAGCAGCCCTCGATGGGCTCTGCGATCCAGGGACTGACCTTCGGTCTGCCCCTTCATACTCCGATGCAGAACATGAGGTGACAGACTGAAGATCAGTCCTCTTCAACGGAGTCCCTCGACTGGATGAGACCCTAGGAGTGAGATGGATCGGCCCCGATTGCCACCGACCGAACTCGAAGCGCTGCTCGCAGCTCGTCCTAAGGACGTAGCCGACGCGATTCGCCGAACTGTCGCTGACCTCAGGCCGTGCGTGCATGTCGAGTCAGCTCGTGCGTCGGGAACTCCAATTCGTGGCCGATTCATTCATCGCATTCTCGGGCGCGTCTTCTCGAAGTCCGTGTTGTCTGTGCTCACCAGCAAGTTTGGCGGAGCGCCGTACTGCGAGAAGACCGGGGAGCTCGAGGGCGGTCAGTTTCTCGGCCAAATAAATTTTTCGGAAGTCACTGCGGCATTGAATTCCCAAAGAGCTGAACTGCCTGACGGGATGCCTACGGCCGGGCTGTTCGCCATGGACAGGACTTCGAAAGGCTTTCGGGTCCGCTGGTATCCGAATCCGCGCGCCGAGTTGGCGGTGGATGCGGGTCAACGTCAAGCAATTGCGAAATACGAGGCTGCGATGACCGTTCAGGGAAGCTGGTCGTTGCGCGGGCTCGACTGGTTTGCCGCCGTCCCCAAAGACGATCAAGAGCTCTGGACCTGCATGAACGAGCTGGATGTCCGGGGAGTCGATAGAGATAGCCGTTATGGTCATAAACTTTTTGGACATCCAAACGAGATACTGAGCCAGCATGAAAGCTTCGTGCATCAAGCTGGAGGCTCAACATCAATCAGAGACTACGCGTTGATCTGGAGAGTCAGCTTCGATAATCAGGCCGGCTTCGACTGGGGGACGCATTGGATTTACGCTTTGATCGAGAAGCAGTATTTGGAACGCGGTGAGTTAAATCGCGCGGTTGTCGCGATTGAGAACGCGTAGAGGATAACGGCGCCAGTGTGGCTTTGAACCTGTGAGCCAAGAGTGAGGTGAGAAGGCCTGATAAACGCCTTTTTTATCCTCACAATTCCGCTCACCTTGAGCCTGTCCCGTGGAATCCCATTGGTCTCGAAGGGCTCTGATAATTGGGGAACTGACCTTTGGTTAGGCCCCAGGGCGAGAGTTTTTCTATACCAACGCCGCTCCATTTACATATTGCTCGAGCGAAAAAACTCCAAGCCCGAAAAGAAAATGCGCTCGAATGTTCGTTACCGAACTTAATCCGTTCGAGCGCCGGCGTACTTTTGCGATCCCACTGGAGATAACGGGAGAAAAGTATGCGTATTTCGGGGAAGACAGGGTTGTGCGTTGCGGTCGCGGCCATGTCTCAATTGTTTGGTCTTTCGGCATCCGCTGCCACCGATCCTGCCGTCTATGGTTTCGAAACCGACACGCAGGGATGGGAAAGTAACGGTGAACCGATCGTCACGTTGACAAAATCGAGCGAACAGCACTTCGCAGGCGATAGCTCGTTAAGCGTTGCATTCAACGCTGCCGGCTTTGCCTCTGTAGAAGTCGCGGACACCGGCGTGTTGCCGGGCCAGAAAATCACTTTGCATCTCTACCTTCCGGCCGCTAGCGGCATCGAATGGATTCAAACCTTTGCCAAGGGCGGCAGCGATGGCGCTTGGGAGTGGCATGGCAACTGGATACCCGTCGAAGGCTTGGAGTTGGGGGCCTGGAATACCGTGACGGTGGAAATTCCGGCGGATGCGCAGCCGCTCTACGGCTTGGGACTCGAGCTGTATGCACCACAGCCGAACGCGGGCACCGTCTATCTCGACAGTGTGGATTACAGCTTCCCACCTGATACTGGCTACTACACCTTTGAAGCCAGCACGGACGGCTGGGAAAGCTTCCGCGATCCAATCGTTCAGCTTTCAACTTCAACTGCGCATCGATTCGCCGGCAACAAGTCGCTCGCGCTCGCCATCGATGGTGCAGGGCTCGCGGCGGTTGGCACGATGACTCCCGCTGTGCAGGCGGGCGACACCGTGACCTTCCACATTTATGTGTCGGCCGATGCGAACATCGATTGGATTCAGCCATTCGCCATTGAAGGCGAGGCCGGTAACTGGGCTTGGCATGGTAACTGGCAGCCCATCGAAAACTTGCAGCTCGGCGCGTGGAATACGCTCACGCTTACTGTGCCGGAGAATGCCACGCCGCTCGATGCCATTGGCCTCGAAGTCTCCGCCCCAGAGTCGTATACCGGCACGATCTACATCGACAGCGTGTCGGTGGAGTAGCGCGTGCAATCGTAGAGTTGGTAACGAGATCTCCCTCTCCTATTTTGGAGAGGGAGAGACGAGGCCCGATTTCATTTGATCGCGACTAACCTTTGGTCTGTCCCCTCGGAATCAGAATTTGAAGGGACAGACCAAAGATCAGTCCGCGGATGGCTTGGACAGCCTCCGCAAAGCGTAAGAAGAGAACTGTCGGTTTTACCGAGCGTCTTCCTTATCCTTGCCGGCTTGGGGATCCGCTATATTTTCCTTGCGGCTGTCCGCACCTGCATCCGTGTCCGTCCGATACTGTCGTCCGTTCAATTCGTCCGCGCTCAAGAAGCGATCATGATCGATATCGAGTTTCTCAAACATCCGCGATGCGCCGCTCGACGACTCGCTGGCTGTGATCTGTGAGTCTCTATCCGCATCGATTTCACCGATCTGCGCTGCCGAAAACGGAGTAGGCGAGCCCGACGCCGCAGGTTGGGCTTCGGTCAACTCGACGCCGGTAATTCGGCCGTTCCCGTCTTTATCCATTGATCGGAATGCAGCCAAGTTCGAACTTGAGTATTCGGAGCTCGAAATCTTGCCGTCCCTATTGGCATCGAGGGACGTGAATTGATCGGCTGGAGCCACCGTAGCGGTTGGTCGATTCTGCGTGGTTCCGGGCGCAGCAGGTTGCGTCGGCTGCGACGGACGTTGGGGAGCGGTGGTGCTGGGTGCCGGCGCTACGGGTTCTTGCGCTACAGTCGTCAACGCACCCGCGAGAAAAGCCGCGCCGCATACAATGCTGAGGGAATTCAGGTTCGAACCTAAGATTTTCATCTGGCGCTCCGGTGAATGAGTCGTGTCACCACCCTACATCGATTCACGAAAAACCAAATAGGCCACGTGCGGTGTCATCGGTCGGTCCGTTCTGACAGTTGCCGAATTAAGGGGGATTGGGACGATTGCTCCCCCCAATCAGCTCCTCCGATATTTGCCATTGAGTCATCGCTTCCTGCGCCCTTGCGCCTCGTAAGACGTGACCGAGTGCGTAGTTGCCTTCGTGACAAGCGCTTTCGTACATCCGGTCGTTGCTCAAGCCAAACTCATTTTCTCCCGTCCAAGGTTGCGCATAAAACTTAGGATCGCTGATCGTAAAGTGGTAGTGCAGTCGTTTGGAGTCGGAGCGTGTGAATCGCTCGGTGACAATTGTCTGCGGTTGATGGGGCACGCCTTGGTGCCAGTGTAGACTGAGAGGAGTTGAATCCCCGGAGAGCTCGGTTGGTTGGCTTACTCCTCCTTTTCCGCTCACCCTGAGTTTGTCCCCTGGGATTCCCATTGGTCTCGAAGGGTGCCGGTATTTCGGTCGAATTGAATCGAAGAGCCCTTCGACGAGCTCAGGGTGAGCGGGAAGGAGAATCACGGCAGGGAGAAGGCGGTGTGGATGGCGGCGCCGTAGGTAGGGCAAGCGAAAGAGTTGTCACGTCGAGGCCAGTCTCTGACTGGCTGTTTCAAATTTGAGGTAGTGAAAGAGTGGTTGGTATGCGTCGAATCGTGGGTGTGGTGACGGCGATGGGTCCTGGAGGTGTGCGTCATGGCAATGATGGCTGGATGATCGTGTTTCACTTGAGCCCGTGGCGCGCGGACGACGATGTCGTTCAAAAGTCCGAGCTGCGAATTACTAAAGCAATGTCTGAAAAGGACATTGAGAAGATGAATAAGAAGATCGATGGGATGGCTGTCATAACGTTGACCGCCCATGACTTCACGCCGTTTCACTCAGGGCAGAGCGCGACGCTCGATGAAGTGCTGGATTTTAATCATGACGACGCAGAGATGCGAGCAGCTGCGGCGCAGCTGCGAGTACCCGTGAAGGTTCATCACCATACGCTCGGCGAGTTGAAACTCGATCGGAGTGTCAATTGGTTTAGTGTGGACCTGTTGTACGGTGGGGCAATCGTCACGTTGTCGGTGGATTCCGTTGATGACGCGCCGAGTCCGTCGCAACTAGTGTCGGCCGAGGCCATCTGGAAGGACATCCATTCCTTTGACGCCCGGGCAAAGGAATTCGCTTCAGGGGAGCTGTTGGCGCTCAAGAACGAGTTGTGGCTGGAAGAGGAACAAGAGGTGACTGAAGTCACCGACAAAGAGTTCAGAAATCGTATGACGCTAAAGTGGATCTCGATTTCGGACGATGAAGAATTCTCGTTTAGCTACAGCGATGGCGAGTTGTTCTGGGGTCATGCCATAGATATCACCGGCACCGTGAAGAATGGCTTCTCGGATGCGGATGTTTCCGGGTAGATGTGGACCTTTCGGCGCTCGCCGTCGAGGCCCAACGGAAATTGAAAGCTGCGCTTTCAATCACCCGCACATCAACCCTCTCCCTGATCCGGGAGCTGAGAGTTCCCCACGGAATCTGGAACGTATGAATTAGCCTGCTTTACCTGTCTTTTCCGTTCGCGTTGAGTGCGGCCTGTCCTGAGGAGATCGAAGGATCGAAACGATCCTTTTCCTCGGGTCCCTTCGAGTCACTCAGGGCGAACGGAGTGAGATTAGATGTGACTGATCTTGAAGTGACATTCGAAGCTCGCGAAAATTGGATGCGTTTTGAGGAATAGAAATGCCCCGAGCAACAATTATAGCCACTGTCGACGAACCCAAAGAAAGGGCGGCCGTCAATGCTTGGTTTGAGAAATGGACAGCTAGGCTTACGCATTTGTCCGATGACTACGGATGCGGCTGTTGTGTGAATATCTGGAACGTGGAAGGCCCGGAAGAGGCTATCGCAGAGATTCCGCCTTCAACCGATTCAGAAAGCGAATGGGCGAGCAGTCAATAGACGAGACGGCAAGCTGCTGGGGATGGCGCTGACGGTGGTACGTCGATAGCGGGATGATTTCGCCTATACCCAAGCAGAGAATGTAACAGACGTGGCAAGTTGGAAAACACATGCGCGCGCGCCTTCACAATTTGAGTAATCACCAGAAAAAACCATACACTCAACCATGACGCAAGTAATTGTTGTTTATAAAACAAATAGCATAAAGACTACGGATTTGGACCTGTGGTGCGTCCGCCACTTTCTTGTACTAGGCGCAGAGCGCCTGATGCAAGAGGGCAAAAATTATGAATATGTGCTGATTCGTGAATTTATTATGGGGTGGCAATGGTCGGCGCCAGGAATCGTAGGCGACACGAATTTGACGTCTGTCGTCGGTGGGAAAATTGAAGCAGAGAGAGCTCTCAAGGACGTGTTCACTGCGGCCAAAGAGATACTGAAAACAATGGGAAGTGAAATAGGCCTTTCCTACTTAAGAGAGAATGAGATTAATACTGCCGTAGGAGCTTTTGATAAGGCTCCTGATACCAAGGCATTTATTGAAATCATCGACGAGCTTAGGAATCTTGTCGTGTACGCAGCTCCTGACGGGCCGCCGATAGACTTATGATTAGTGTCGGATAAAAGGAGGTATTGCGGCTTATTATTCGAATGAGTTTTCTAGGAAGACAGCGACGTGGGTTGAAGGTGGGTAGAGAATGCCGCCGTGCTGTTAAATCTGCATCGGCCGAGCGTCATCCACATAACGTGACTGCGCCGTCGTTGGCGATCCAAATTGCACCACACGGTTGCGGCCGCTGCGCTTGGCCTCGTACAGCGCGGCATCTGCATCGGCGAGCAGTCGTCGCAATTCGTAACCTGATGACGTGGTGCTGCTGAGCCCGAAGCTGGCGGACGGCCTAAAGTCCGGGTTATCGCTGTGGATCGACACGCTCGTCAGTGACTCCCGCAGACGTTCGCAACGTTCTTGAGCAATGATGCTGTTGCAGTGGACGAGCAAGATGCCAAATTCCTCTCCATCTAAACGGCCGAGGATATCTTCGTTGCGAAGACACAGCTGAAAACAGGCGGCTCCCTGCTGCAGCACCGCATCGCCCGCCGCATGTCCGAAGGTGTCGTTGATTTTCTTGAAGTGGTCCAAATTGCACACGGCAACTCACACTTGCTGACCCTCTGCCTGGCAGTCCCTCAGAGTGCGTTCGGCAATTTCCATGAAGTGCGACCGATTAGCGGCGCCGGTGAGCCCATCGCGCCGCGACAGTTTGATGAAATGCAGTTGCGACCTCTTAGTGCGATAGGCCCAAAGCCCGATAAACCCCAAGACCACGATGAGCAGCACCACATAAAGACGGATATTTTCGACTACCTTGTCGCTCAACTTCTGCTCCAGCTGCAAGACTTCGTTTTCTTTATTGAGTGAGTCTATTTGGAGCTTGGTGAAATCGACTTGATGCTTTACACGCTGGTAGGTGACGTCGCGGACTGTGACATCACTCTGGAGTCCCTTATCGGCTGTAGTGTACTGTTCGTAATAGCCCAGAGCTGCGGAGAGCTCGCCTTGTTCCTTCGCGATCTCATACAGCAACCGATACGCTTCTATGAGCGGCCGAGTAAATTCGCCCTTGACGCCATGATCTAGAGCAAGGCGCGCATATTGTTTCGCGCGTGTCGAATCACCTGTCATTCGATAGCTTCGAGCCAGTAACATGTCGTATTCGGCGATCAGTCTCGGATATTTGGCGCCGATGACTTCGTCGTAGTGTTTTTTCAGCTGCGCCAAGGCCTGATCGTGGCGACCCTCGTTGATCAGGAGCCCGATCAGGTACGCACGAATCGTATTGGTATGCAGCAATTCGCCGGCGTCGATGCAAACGGCAAGCCCTTCCTGCAGCATGGGAGACGTTGCAGTCAATCGTCCACTTCGATAGAGGGCGCTTAGTTTGAGCTGCATGCCGCTACACGGGCCGAGGCCGCGCTTATCTTGCGCAATCAGTTGCTCGGCATAAGCCAATCCCAACTCATAGTCACCGACATCGTTGAGCAGGAGCGCGGCAATCGAGAGACCTTGCCTGAGTGCATTGCGGTCCGTGATGCTCGGGGCTTGGTCAGTGAGCTTCCCCAGTTCGATAAACGCTCGCTCGTGCTGCTTCGCCAACACCAGCACGTTGATCAACGTAGCGCGCCCTCGGAATGACAGCGTGAGGTCGCCGTTTTGGCTCAGCATCGTCTGTAGATGAGAGATTGCATCAACGTACTTTCCGTCGTACGCCAAATCCCAGCCCTGAAGATATTCCAGCCAATGCCGTTCTCGAGCAGTCATTTCGCCTTTGCGGGCTGTGATTTCGTCGACAAGGGTTTCGAATTCAACATGCTTCGGCAATTTGAGGTCGTCGGCTTTTTGCAGCAGCGTCGCAATGTTGCCCGCTGCAAACAACGGGTCGATCGGTGCCGTCACGATGACGACCATCGCGAAGATGACAGGCCATAGAGACCCGCGCTTGCTCACGCGCGCAAGCTCAAAAGGTTGGCGTTTATCGCACCTATGTCTGCCTTGATTCATTTTTATTCGAAGGCCGCTCACTGCACGGCTCTGGCGGTAGGATAGTAGCCGGAATTGGGGAAGTCCGTTCGGTGAGAGGTTCGATTTCGGAGATGAAGCGTGGGTACTTGGCATCGACCATCAGAATAGTGATCGGTTAGTAGCGTTAGGGCTTAGTTGTATCGACCGCATCGATCAGCAATCTGGCCCGATCCATGCGAATAGAGTTGGCATGCAGCGTTTCTTGACCGTCGACGCAGGTCGCAATCCGTCAAGAGGCTCAGGAATCGACGGTCAAGCGTCCGGTTCGATAGAGGGCCGTGACTTTGTGCTGCATGCCGCTGCAGGCTGCATGTCGTGCTTGCCACGTGCAATCAATACCCGGTGTAGGCAAGCCCCAATTCGTAGTCGACGACATCGTTAAGCAGCATGGCCGAGTGGCCAGTCCTTGTCGCAATGCCTTCCCATTTTTGATCGCGGGGACCTGTTCATTTAGCTTTGCCAATTCTACGAAGGCGCGCTCGTGCTGGTTCGCGAGCAGCAGTACATTGATCAGCGTGCCGCGCGCTCGAAATGGCAGAGTAGGATCGCCGCTTCGGCCGAGCAGCGCCGTTAGGTGGGAAATGGTATCGGTGTATTTACACTCGTACGCAAGGTCCCAGCCTTGTACGGACTGGAACCAATATCGTTCATACGAGGTCATTTGGTTTTGAAGTTTTTCGAGTACCACGAGAGTCGTCTCGAATCTTGCGTGCTGCCTTAATTTGTCGTCCTCTGCATTGTTAAGCAACGCCGCCACAGCGGTTACCCCCAACGAAACAGAGGCTCCATGAGGAGCACGAGCAGCGAATAACGTTGGCCGAGCGGGCCAATGCTCACGAATGTTGCGAGCTTTGAAAGATATCGATTGCAGGGCGCTCTCCGGCGCGTGTCGCTTTACTCGAATCCGGCCTGAGCTATGCGCCCGTTGGAAGTGTGCTTCCGTCATACGACGATTGCGCCGCATTACGTGGCTGGAACGGCACGACGCGATTTCGGCCGCTGCGCTTGGCTTGATAGAGCGCGGCATCGGCGTCGGCAAGGAGCTGGCGCAATTCGTAACCCGATGTCGCAGTACTGGTGAGACCGAAGCTGGCGGACGGTTTAAAGTCTGGCTGGCTGGGTATTGCCACGGTCATGAGCGCCTCGCGAAGTTTTTCGCAGCGCTCATGCGCAGTGACACCGTTGCAGTTGACAAGCACGATCCCGAACTCCTCACCGCCCAACCGCCCGACAATATCGTCCTTGCGAAGATAATCTTGAAAGCAGCCAGCTCCTTGTCTAAGCACCGCATCGCCGGCTGCATGTCCGAAGGTATCGTTGATTCTCTTGAAGTGATCCAAGTCGCAAACGGCGATGCATGCTTCTTGGCCGGCGTTTCTGCAGTGAATCAACGTTTGTTCCGCTACTTCCATGAAGTGCGGCCGATTGAATACGCCGGTGAGACCGTCGCGGCGCGACAGTTTCATGAAATGCAGTTGCGAGCGCTTGGTGCGATAGGCCCAGAGTCCGATGAATGCCAAGATCACGATGAGCAGTACGATGTAGAGCCGGATGTTTTCAACGGCGGTGTCACTCAGCTTTCGTTCCAGTTGCAGCACTTGGTTTTGTTTGTTTAACGATTCGATCTGCAGTTTATTTGCGTCCACTTCGTGCTTGACGCGCTGAAACGCCACTTGTCGCGCCGTGATATCGTCCAAGAAGCCCTTGTCGGCCGTCATGAATTTTTCGTGGAACACCAACGCGGACTTCGCGTCGCCTTGCTCTTTGGCAATTAGGTAGAGTAAGCGGAATGCATTCACACTGGCTTCGCGATAGCCGTTTCCGGCAGGTCCATCCGCTGCGCGCAGTGCGAATCTGCGTGCTTCATCAATGTTTCCGGTTTGACGATAGGACTGGGCCAACAACGAATTGAATTCGGACGTTAACGGCGGGTAGCCAGTCTTTTGCGCCTCTTCATAGCGTTCGCGTAACAATTTGATGGCGTCTTCGAAGCGATTCTGAGCGATATGTATTTTGGCAACATAGGTCGTGATCAGATTGGCAAACACCAGTTCTCCGGCCGCCCTGCATTGACCGATGCCGGCTTCATAGTCAGGGCTGACGCGTTGCATTTTTCCTGCGTCGCGCGCCGTAATGACCCGTAACGTGAGCTCGTGCGCGGTACACACGTCACGGACATTCGGACTCGAAAGATTCAGCCGGTGCGCATAGGTCAATGCCAAATCGTATTGACCGACCTGACTGTAAAGTAGCGCGGCCACTCTCAGCGCCTGTTCCGTTGCCTCTGGGTCGTCGATCGTCGGTAGTGCTTCCAACAGTTGATTCAAGCGCAAGAAGGCTTGCTCGTCGTTCTTGGATATCGAGAGCACATTGACAATGGTGGCCGTCGCTCGAACGCGCAGCACGACATCCTGAGAATCGCGAATCGTCGATTCCAGAATTGGAATCGCCTTGGCGTAGTCGCCGGTATAGGCCGCCTGCCAGCCTTGCAAGTAGCGTTGATGGAGCTGCTCCGGGCCCGACAAGACGTTCGACTTGCCTTCGAGTTCGCCCATTAGTTTGACGAACTGTCCGTAATTCGCCGATTTCATGCTGTCGGCGCGCATCAACATCTGAGAAGCGGTCGACGCATCATCGGCCACCGATTGCCAGAGGAAGAACAGGCCCAAGAGAGCAACGCCGCGCAGCAATGCTTGCCGCACGGCGTTATTGGAGACAGATCGAGATACGCTGCGAGAATGCATGGAATCAGGCGGCTTTCTGACCGCCTTCGACCGGATACAAGCCGCAACACACATTGGGAGCGGCGCCGACCAGTTCTTCAAGTCGCGTCATGTCCGCATTCAGGATGGCTTCCGAAATTGACGGTGGTACATCGGCGTTTTGCAACGCCACGCGAACCGTCTGCTTGTCGGCATAGCGTAGCTCGGGGTCTTGCCCTAGGCGTTCGATAATTTCAATTGCGTTCAACATAGGATTACCTCAAGTGAATCTGTCGGTCATTTCATCGCCTGGTCATGCAATTTGGGTCATGCCAGTCGGTCGCATCATTTGTAATTTGAGGCCCACTCCTCGCGGCTCATGGTCCATTCGGTTCGAACGCCACGCACGCCAGAGGGCGCAAGTTGATCGCCCCGCGCATACCCGAGACGTTTAACTAAGAGTTCGCCGATTTTGTGTCCCTCGGCCACGGCGGCAACGATGCCGTCGATCCCATAGCGCCTGAAAGCGGAGTTCAGCAACGCCGTAGAGGCTTCCGAAGCGAAACTCTTGGCTTGCGCACCGGGCTTCAACAAGATGCCCACTTCGGCAGTGCGATTATCCGCGCTCACCAACCTGATGCTGGCAATACCTAGCGGCTTTTGAGTACCGCGGCTGACGATCACCGTGACTCGCTGCTTCCAAGGAGTTTGCCGAGAGTATCTGACCGCTTTATCGAAACTTTGCTTGGCCGCTTCGCGCGACAACGGTTTCATGAAGTGCTCGAGTGCCTTCGCGTCTGTAAACAAATTGGTGTACAGAGCCTCATCGCCCGCTTCGACCAGGCGGAACCCCAAACGTTTGGATTGCGCATAGTAGGCGGCGCCCAATTTCTTGGCTCCAACAGACTTCTTGGCCTTGGGCGACTTTTTTTTGGGCTTAGCTGGTTTTTTCATACGGTCTCCTTCGTGGATGAATCCAAACTCGACAACCTTGCTTCAATCTCGCGATTGGGTTGCAGCACAGCGCAGGGAGGGACCACTAGCGTTGCATGCATATCGAACTCCGCCGCCGGCAATTCTTTGAGCCTAAGACGTTCGATGCGCGCCGACTGTGTCGGAAGTATCGCTGCTTGATAGAGCACGACTTCATGCTCGACCGGATAATCGCGTGACAGCACATCGACCAACACTTGCCTGTACGCGGAGCCCGTATCGAAGCGAGTGAGCGTACGATCCCCCGCGACGCCGATCTGCCAGACGATGAGGTATGCGGAAGGATCGATGCGCCGTTCGAACAGCATCAATTGGCTCGCTTCGTAATGTTGGCAGCCGTATTTGCCGGGATCTATCCCCATGTCGGCGTACAAGCAATCTTCGGCCGATACGCCAGGTTCCATGTGCGCGCGATACCCCTCGGTACGCGCAATTTCGATGGCCTTGTGGGCAGGCCATGCAAATACACCGGGATGACCATAGAAGGCACCGCACACCCGTTTGCCCGCGCGCACTTCGGTCAACATCGCATCGACCATTTCGCGATAGGTGGCCAGGCGCGATTTTCCTTCTCGATAATAGATTTGCAGGCTGCGCACATCCTTGTTCATGCCGCCCAACCATTTTTCGACGACACCGTTCGAAGTGGCCGTGAAAACCACGTCGGCGGTTTCGATGTAGCTGCGGGATAACGGGGTGATGTGCGATCCGAGCGTCATGCCGACACCGACACACACAAGGCTTCCCGAAACGCTCATGAACTCCCCGGCGAAGTTGAACAGATCGGCTTCTAGGCCGAATTACGTTAAATTCCACCCCGGAGCGTAATCGTTTGCGTCGCACCGCCGCAAGCACCTTTTGGTTTCATTTTTTCTAAGAATTGTTCGAGAAGTTGTGGTCAGCGATTCCCTGAATGGGATACGAATCCAATGACCCCGGATCGGGCGATTGAGACTGTGTTTTTGCTATTTATCGCAGTGCAATGAGCGAACGTTTCGCGGCAACTTGGCCAACGAACTTCAATCACCTAGCCCTATGCCAACCACCGACACGCTTGAGCTGTTTATTCGCAGAGTGGAAGAGGGAGCTCACGCTGAGGCGTGCGATGAGTTCTACACCGAGAATTCTTCGATGCAAGAAAACCAGAATGCCCCCCGGGTCGGCAGAGCCGCCCACGTCGCGAACGAACGCAAAGTCCTGGCGAGAGCGAAGTCGGTTGAATCCCGGTGCATTCGCCCGATCTTGATTTCCGAGGATCGCGTTGTGATCCACTGGAGTTTCCGTTTCGAATGGCGGGACGGGACAGTGACGGAAATGGAAGAGTTGGCGTATCAGCGCTGGGAAGGCGAGCGCATTGCCGAAGAAAAGTTCTTCTACGATCCTGCGCAACTGACGCCAAAAAAGCCTACAAGCTAGCGAGTCCGGTTAAGCCAGTTTGGCGATGTCGGTGCCAGCCTATCAAGACAGTCCGAGCCCCGTCATCATAGGCGACACCGCCGCCGTCAGAGCTCGAACTATTCGTCGAGCGTGACGCCTTTTTCCTTGGCGCGCTTACGCATGTTGTCGCAATGTGCCTTGCGGATTTGATCGCGATCGGCACGCTCTTTGTTGAAGTAAAGCTGCGACTTGTGGCCGGCGCGCTCACTGTCGTTCATCAATTCCCAACCGCAGATATAAAATCCGTCTTTGTCGATTCGGACCGGATCGCTGCGCGTGCCAGTAGCGGCGGTGGCGGCTGGTTCTTGCGCCTGGGCGATCGGCGCCAGCGTCATGGTCATCAGTGTTCCCGCAGCGATGGCGATTGCTATTGCTATTTTTCTTGCGTTGTCGAACATATATCCCCCTCCGGTTAACAGGCGTACGTGGGGACGGATTCTCAAAAAGGACGCGCCGAAGGTCAATAGGCGCAGGTGGCGCCAATGAAAAGAAATGATGATCAGTGGGCAATCCGCTGTGAACGGTTGCACCGACTTGCTGCTCATGACCGCCTCATGGGTCCTGGAGGAAACGCTGCGTTTTCGTCCCTGTGTCGATGGTTTTCGTCCAACTAGGCCGCGATACGCTGATGTTCGTAATAGGGCGCTTCGCGATCGTCGAACAGTTTGTAGAGTAGGGCTCGATCGACACCGGTCGGGGACAGCCACGACTCGACATTCGCGCGCTTCAGCGCGATCACCACGCGATCGTGCCCGGCTGCGGCAATTTCCGGCGGGGGCTCGTCGGTGATTGCCGCAAACGAGACGAGATCGTCCGACCACCGCGACCACACACACGCAACGTGCATTCTGATCGCGGGTCGCGGATTGAAATGCAGGATCACGTTCCGTTCCTTCTCGTCCGGCCGTAACTCGCGGTGGTCGAATCGGTGCAGAGCGACGTTCTCGTAGAAGCTGGTCATCGGGCAAACAGCATGGTGTCGACCGAATAGATCCTTCCAGAATTTCTCGAGCGAGTCGCGGCGTGCGTTATATAAGCCGTCGAATTGCTTGTCTAAAAATTCCGGCTTTCCGAACGGCCGGCAGTGATAGCGAGCGGGGATGATTTGCCGCCCCTTGCCTTCATCGATCACGATCGGCGCATAGTGAAACGGGAAGATGCGCGCGTCGCGCTCACGGCGTTCGGTGCGATTAACATCCCCGATGCGTTTGACGAGTGCCTCGATTTTGTCGGTGGCAATGCGTTGGTCGTTCTGCGCCTTCTTCGTGACCCGGGTCTTGAGCCCACGCTCGGCATCGCCTAAGCGCTTCTTCTGCTTAAAGAGCTCCAGTTCCAATTCGCGAGTCTTCTTCGCGCGGTACTGATCGATCGATAGTTTGATTTCGACTTCTTCCGCGTTACGAGGGTTCTCGAAGGCAAGCTCGACCGCCTTCGGGATCTTGATGTAGTCGTCCTCGACGCGCCGGCGGAATAAATGAGCAAACATCTTTCGGGCGATCAGTGCATCGTACTCGCGCTCCGCTTCTCTTAGATCCGCCTCAACCATCGCCGAGTAACACATGCGCGTAGACCGTGGCCACTTTGTTTTCAACGTACAGCCGCGTTCGGCGGATAACAAGCCAGATGAGGGAAAAAATGCTCAGCTGTCGCAGTGTTATTGATGAGAGTCGGGTCTCGGAACGTATGTTTGCGCGACAACGCGGGCTTGCTGCGAGCGATTCGAAAAGGTTTTCGGAGACGCGTGCGACTTGGCCCGCTGTATACGGGGTGTTCTGAAAATCCTCTTGGTACTGAGCGGGCATCTAGCACTTCTGTACATATCGCACCCGGTGGCCATCCAGAATACTTCGGTGGAATCGCGAATCCTTGATGTCGTCAGTCGACAGCCAAGGCTGACCTCGACGTGGAGATTTCGATGAAAAATTGGCTGCGAGCATTGGCTGTTTTGACTGTGGCTGTTTCGACTGTTCTGGCGTCCGCTCCAGCTTGGTCGGTTCCGTACTTCGAGGCAGGTGATGCCGGACAAAGTTTGGCGGGCGCGCAGGCAGTGGGCAACGACGTCAACGTCATCGACGGAAATATTGCGCTCGATAGCGCCGACCTGTACTCCTTTAAGCCGACCTGTACTCCTTTAATTGGGGCGGCGGCGCGCTGACATTGGATACGTTTGGGTCGACCGCCGACACGCAGCTCTTTCTTTTCGATTCGATCGGTCGAGGTGTGTGGGCCAACGACGAAGCGCCCGGCGTTCCCAACAGTTCGATCATTGCCGCTCCGGTCCTCGCGGCCGGTCAATACTTCATAGGTCTATCTGGATTCGACTACGATCCCTATAGCGGTGTCGGCGTCATGTTCCCCTCCGCGCCCTTCACGGGGCAGTTTGGTCCGTCCAATCTTGCGTCACTCGACCACTGGGCAAAGTACAGCGGTCACCACGGCCTTGCGGGGCACTACGTGATCAATTTCAACGCGATCTCCGTTGCCGAACCTTCTGCATTGGTGCTCTTCGGTCTCATGTTCGGTGCGCTTGCTTTGACCTATCGGAAGAAGCTCGCGCGAATTCAACCCTAATCAGCTCATCGTCGAGAGGATGGCGATTGCCGATCGCCTGGGCGCGGGTCGGTATCGAAGCGACGGATGAATGCCAGCCGATGATGGGTCCATTGGCTGGTGTCGAGAGTTTTGGTCATTCTCGCAACTCAGCTCATCATGAGCGATGAGGTCGCGGGCGAATTCTCTTACAGATTCGGGCGCTCCAGCCCCGACAGCTTCTTCGAATCGAAGCGCGGCTCGCTGAAAATCAGCAGTCGACCGTCCGGATCGGTGATTTGGACTTCCCGGGTACTCCAGTGTGTGTTAGTGGGCGATTGGACGGCAGCAATTCCGGGCGCTGTGATTGCCGCGGCGCGAGTTGCAATGGCGTCCACGCTCTCGCCAGCCTGGAAGTAAATCGACAGGCCGGTCATTTGAGGCGCAGGACCTGTTGAGTGAGCCAACTTCAGCAGGACATCTTGATACTTCCGACGACGCAGATGAATGAGTACGGGCTGGCCGTCGATCTCGGGTCCTTCGAACATCACCGCAAATCCCAGCGCGGCCTGATACCACTGTGAGAGTGCATTCACATCGCGAGTTTGCATCGTCGCGAACATGGGCATCGGATAGATCTCAAATCCATTGTGCGTACCGACAACGGGTGGTTCTGTTTGATCTGGCATTGTCAGGGCAACCTCCAAGTGAGGCTGGACTATGCGGGATGACGTTGCGAGAAGGTCAAGGGCGAAAGGCAGGCCGTCATCGATGAGCAGCAGCCAACGATTGAACCAATACAGCGCACGCAATTGCAGAATTGCACTAAATCAACGCACGTCAGTGTCACAGCAAGAAGCACGAGAGTGAACGACTAGTCCAAAAACAGGCATTTACGTCAACGCCATTTTGCGGATAGTCGTGGCATAGCTCTTGCTACCAAGGCGATAGGCAAAGGCGCCATCAGCAGAAGAATTGTTTCCTCTGCTCATGGCGCCTTTTTGTTTTTAATTCCGTTCAGCTTTTCAATTCGGCCATTTGGCTCAACTAGCTCATTTAGAGGCGAGAGAAAAACATGTCGTATTTGGTCCCGTCGGAATTTGTCACCAAGATGGTCGATGCAGGCGAGTCGAAGATATTCATGTCGACGCGGGACACCCTCATCAGAGCCTATATGGCCGGAGCCATCCTCGCGTTGGCGGCTGCCTTCGCCATCACGATCAATCAACAGACAGGTGTGCCGATCGTCGGCGCAGCCTTGTTTCCGGTCGGGTTTTGCATTCTGTATTTGTTGGGCTTCGACTTGCTCACAGGCGTGTTCGTGTTGGCGCCGCTTGCGCTCATCGACAAGCGGCCCGGAGTCACGATCGGCGGCGTGCTGCGCAATTGGGGATTAGTATTTATCGGCAACTTCGCCGGCGCGTTCACCGTGGCCGTTCTGATGGCGATCATATTTACTTTCGGGTTCTCGACCGAACCGAATGCGGTCGGTAAATTCATCGGAACGATCGGCGAAGGGCGCACCGTCGGGTATAAGTCGCACGGCATGCCCGGCATGTTGACGCTCTTTATCCGCGGCATGCTGTGTAACTGGATGGTCTCGACCGGCGTAGTCGGCGCGATGATTTCGACAACCGTCAGCGGCAAGGTCATTGCGATGTGGATGCCGATTATGGTGTTCTTCTACATGACGTTCGAGCATTCCATCGTCAACATGTTCCTGTTTCCTTCCGGGCTTTTGCTGGGCGCTAATTTCTCGTGGGCGGACTACATCATCTGGAACGAGATTCCGACAGTAGTGGGCAATTTGGTGGGTGGGTTGGCCTTCACGGGACTCACTCTGTACGCCACGCACGTACGTACGGCGCCGAAGCGCTCGGTTTGAGTCACCTCGCGTTTGTTAACCGGTTCGGGCCGCACTCGGATGCGAGTGTGGCCCGAGCTTTTGCGATCAAAGTTTCGTTAGACTACGTGCATGCCCGCACAACTAAAACTATCCATCGGGCAGTACTCCGATAAAGGGCGCAAGGAAATCAACCAAGATTTCCATGCCTGCATGGTGCCGAACGGTCCGCGTCTCAATGCGAAGGGGATAGTCGTCGCTTTGGCAGACGGAATCAGCAGCAGCTCGGTCAGCGCAGTCGCCAGCCAATCGAGCGTTAAAGGATTCATCGACGACTATTACAGTACGTCTGAAGCCTGGTCGGTCAAGAAGGCGGGTTGCCAGGTATTGCTGGCGACGAACTCATGGCTCTATTCCCAAACTCAACAGAGCCCTTTTCGCTACGAAAGGGAGAAGGGCTACGTGTGCGCATTCAGCGCTGTCGTTTTCAAAGCCACCACTGCGCATCTGTTCCATGTTGGGGATACGCGGATCTATCGCCTGCGCGGTAACGGCTGGGAGCAACTGACGCATGATCACCGAATCTCGGTGTCGCAAGACGAAAGCCATTTAAGCCGTGCGTTGGGCTCCGAGGCCAGGGTGGATGTCGACTGTCAATCGCTCGGTTTGCAAAAAGGCGATGCGTTTTTATTGGCCACCGATGGCGTGTACGAGTTTGTCGATGCGCAATTGGTGATCGACGCAATCGCGGAGTTTGCCGGCAACTTGGATGAGGCAGCGAGAAAGATCGTCGACGCCGCGCTGGCAGCGGGCAGCGAAGACAATTTGACGGCGCAGGTGGTGCGGATCGATGAGCTGCCGGAGCAAGGAAGTAATGACATCGTCAAGGCATTGACGGAATTGCCGCTTCCTCCGCTTCTGGAATCGCGCATGCCGTTCGATGGCTACACGATCGTGCGCGAAATTCACGCAAGCAGTCGCAGCCACGTGTATCTCGCCATCGATGACGCTTCTAAAAAGCAAGCGATCATCAAGATTCCTTCGATCGACAAAGCGGGCGATCCGGAGTATCTCGAGCGCTTCTTGATGGAAGACTGGATTGCGCGGCGGGTCAATAGCGCATACGTGCTGAAACCTCTGAATCAAGCGCGGCAGCAGCACTTTCTGTATACCGCCACGGAATACATCGACGGGCAGACTTTGACGCAATGGATGATCGATAACCCAAAGCCGAGTCTAGAATCTGTGCGGGTAATCGTGGAGCAGATCGCCAGAGGACTGATGGCGTTCCATCGCATGGAGATGCTCCATCAGGATTTGCGGCCCGAGAATGTCATGATCGACAAGCACGGCACCGCGAAGATCATCGATTTCGGCGCAACGCGCGTGGCCGGATTAATGGAAGACGGCGCGCCGGACCCAACGAATCCGTTGGGGACCGTGCAGTACTCGGCGCCTGAGTACTTTCTCGGTGAGATCGGAACGCCTCGCTCGGATCAATTTTCGCTCGGTGTGATCGCCTATCAAATGCTCTCGGGACGCCTCCCGTACGGGACGGCGGTTGCCAGAGCGCGAACAGTTGCCGCTCAGCGCAATTTGCAGTACGACTCATTACGCGAGGAGGGGCGGGAAGTTCCCGCCTGGATCGACGATGTGCTGCGTAAGGCCGTGCATCCGCTCCCCGCCAAGCGTTACGAAGAGCTCTCGGAATTCGTCTACGAACTTCGTCATCCAAATCAAGCCTATCTGAATCGAACCCGGCCGCCTTTGATTGAGCGCAATCCAGCAGGGTTTTGGAAAGGCGTTTCGCTGCTGCTCGCGATAGTCATCGCTGTTCTCTTATTTCAGCGAAGCTAAGGCGTTCCATCGCCTATCACCGGCAACGACTTGCCATCGATGATTCGAATGTCGAGTGCAAGCAGATCGATCCCGTCGACGCATCCAAGATTGACGCGATACCCGTCTTTGTCGTCCTCACCATCACCAATGTACGTGAAGATCCCACAAACCTTGCAGAAGTAATTATTCAAGACATCCTCGTTCCATCGATAGATGCCCAGATCGCCGAGATTGTCGTGCGGGGTAAAGTCTTTCGCCGGAATGTAGACCGACGACAATACTGCGCCTCTGCGTAAGCACAGCGAGCAATTGCAGCGCGCAGCCGTCGTGATTGCGGGAGTGTGGAACGAGAAGCGGATGCGACCGCAATGGCAGCGAGCCGTGTACTCCATGATAGGTCTCTATAGCTTGGTCGAAAGATTGGCATCGACAGTGTGGCAGCGAAAGACGGTCGCCTTGAACTACGCAGGAAGTGCGGCAAGCGCTATGCTAGACGCACGATGCACCTCTCGCTATTTATTTTTGCGCTAGCGCTTGGCATGGCCACTTCGCGGCCTGTTTTGGCTCTCCCTAAAGGCAGCAAGTCAGTGGGTTACCGCTTTGTGATGGCTATCCGCTTTGCATCTATGGCGGCCACCTTCGCGATCATCGCGTTGGGTTTCTATCTCTACAGTTGGTGGGTGCCTATCGCGTGCTTTTTGATCCTCGCAACGGCGCTCACTTTGGTCGTCAATCGCAAGACCAAACCGTTCTTCTTGAAGTTGGATCCTGTACTCGGATGCGGAACGATCATCCTGTGCGGGTACTGCTGGTATATGACCGTAATCTCGTAGATTTCCTTTACGTCAGTCGCCTGGTTTAGGAGTGGTGATGAAAGCTACTACAACGTTGATCGCTGCAATGGCCGCAGTCCCGAGCTTGTTGTCGACAAGCGCTATGGCGAAGACGCTCGATATCTACTTCATCGATGTCGAGGGTGGCCAATCGACGCTGGTCGTCACGCCTCAAGGAGAGACGCTGCTCATCGACACCGGTTTTGCCGGCAGTCCCGCTGGAGCGGCGCCAATACCCGGTATTGAATCATCAAGCCATGCCAGTCGCATTGCCGCGGCCGCGCGCGATGCAGGCGCGAAGAAAATCGACTACCTGCTCATTACGCATTTTCACGGCGATCACATGGGCGGCGCGCCTGAGCTCGCCAAGTTGCTACCGATAGGGTCGTTCGTCGATCACGGCACGCTCGCACAGTCGGAGCAATCCCCGCGCAGCATGGAGCCGTTCGAAGCCTATGCAAAGGTTCGCGCGACAGGCCGTCATATTGAGCCGAAGCCAGGCGATCAATTGCCGCTGAAAGGCGTCGAAGTCACGGTGGTGAGCTCCGCCGCTCAAGTGCTCACCAAGTCTCTATCGGGTGCGGGGAAACCCAATGCTGTATGCGATGCGGGGCGTCCTGCCGAAGACCTAGGCGAGAACGCGCGGTCGACCGGCATTGTCGTCAAGTGGGGCAAGTTTCGATTCTTGGACATCGGCGATCTCACCACAAGGCCGCTGTACGACATCGCGTGTCCCAACGATCTCATTGGCCCGGTCGATGTATATCTAGTCGCGCATCATGGTGGCGCGGATGCGGCGGAGTCCGCGACATTCGCATCATTCAGGCCCAGGGTATCGGTTGTGAATAACGGCGCGAAGAAGGGTGGGGCACTTAAACTTTACGAGCATTTGCAGAATGACAAATTAGTAGGAGAGGTGTGGCAATTGCATCGCTCGCAAGCAGCGGGTGACTCGAACTTTACAGACGAGCGGATAGCAAATGTGGACGAGAGCACGGCCCATTGGATTAAGGTCAGCGCTAACGAAGATGGGTCGTTTCGAGTCACTAACGGCCGAACGGGAAAATCGTCGGACTACAAAGCACGCTAGCTGACGTGAGGCTTGCTTCGATGCCGAAGCAAGCCTCACAAGAAACGCTTGCTAGCTCATCAGAACAACTACGACTTGGCGGGGAACGGCCCCAACACTGTCTCCGTGAACGCAGAATCGCAGTACTCGCGCATTTCTACGATCCTGCTATCGCGTAGGCGAAACACCAATATTTCCAGTTTGCAGTCCTCGCCTATTGCCTCACGGAAAGCCGCTAAGCGATCCGCACGCACTCAGTTCGTTAACCTTGCTACACAAGACCGTGCATGCAACAGGCGAATGGAGCTGGTTCGCATGGTTCGATCGACTTGGTATCGATGCCGGCACTAAGGGTGGCGCAGCGTTGCACTTGGCGGATATGAGCTTGGTGATGTCTGCCGCGGTGAACGGTGCGGGCGTGGCGCTGGTGCGTTCGCTGCTCGCGCATGAGGCCTTGCGCGCCGGCACGTTGGTTGTGCCGATTGCGGAGTTCGAGCCGATGCCATCGATTAAGAAGCATGTTGCTCGCTGGCGGTGCAGCGAAGCGGACGATTTAGGAATCGGCGCGTTCGTGGACTGGCTGGCGATGGAGGCTAAAACCACGCTCTCCAACGTGCAGGGCTTCCTGCCAGGATCTCCACCCAAGCTTCAGTTGGCGGTGGTGGGCAAAGGAGGAGGCCACTGAAGTTAGTGATCGTCCGGCTCCTCTGTCGCTCCCACTCAGCCACTTTCCGTCCACTACGCTCCGACTGCCGCACCCTCGCACGGGGCCGCCCCTGATTCGCGGCATTCGTTTCACTCCGTTAGCGGGTACATTTGCTCGGAATCACGGCAACTCAGTGTTTAGAGCCATCGACCTACAAGCATGTAGGCATAGGCTCCTTCCGCCAAAGCTCGGCATGCAGGACAGTTACATTTGAGCGTGCGTGGAGACTATCTTGGCGTCCAAAAAACTTTCCACTTATCGTGCGAAACGAGATTTCGCAGTGACCGCAGAGCCGAGCGGGAAATTGCCGGTGGAGTCGTCCAATCGTCTGCGTTACGTAATTCAGAAACATGCAGCAAGACGCCTGCATTTCGATTTGCGATTGGAGTTGGGCGGCGTCTTTAAATCTTGGGCAGTGACGCGCGGGCCTTCTGTCGATCCAAAAGACAAACGATTGGCGGTTGAGGTGGAGGATCATCCACTCGACTACGGCGACTTCGAAGGAACGATTCCACAGGGTCAATACGGCGGCGGTACCGTGCAGTTGTGGGATCGCGGCTACTGGGAGCCGGAAGGCAACGCCTCACCCGAGACGCAATTGAAGAAAGGCGAACTCAAGTTCCGATTGGACGGCGGAAGATTGCAGGGCAGTTGGGTCATTGTGCGCATGAAGGGTGATCGCTACGGCGGTAAACGCACGAACTGGCTAATGATCAAGCACCGCGACGAACACGCAGGCGACGCGGCCGCCGTCGAGACAATGATGGGCGAGGATCGGTCGATTGCCTCCGATCGCGCGATGGCTCAGATCGAAGCCGGCAAGGGTCGCGGGCCGAAGCCGTTCATGCTGAAAACCGAATTGATCGCCAAGGCCGACGCCGTTTGGAATTCCAATCGAGGGGAAGCGGATGCAGACGAAACTGGCCCTGCGACGGGCGCTGTTGAGAAAGTCGCGCCGCGAGGAAAGCGCGGTCGCAAAAAGGCTGCCTCCAAGACGACTTCGAAGACTAGTTCCAAGACTAAGTTGAAAAGCAAGGCGCTTCCCGCTTTCGTCGAACCGGAGCTGTGCAAGGTGCTCGATCGGCCGCCTGTTGGCGAGCGTTGGGCGCACGAAATTAAATTCGACGGTTATCGTGTACAACTTCGCGTGGCAGATGGATCGGTCACGTTGAAAACACGCAAGGGGCTCGACTGGACCGAGAAATTTGCAGCGACTGCGCGTGCCGCTGCGGGGTTTCCAGACTGCATCATCGACGGAGAGATCGTGGCGTTAGACACCAACGGCTCGCCGGATTTTGGGGCATTACAAGCGGCGCTCGCTGAGCGCGATTCGGACAACCTCGTTTTTTTTGCATTCGATTTACTATTCGCGGAAGACCAGGATTGCCGGCCGCTCACCTTGGAACAGCGCAAAAAGTTGCTCAAGACGTTGCTCGACGCGCATGCCAATTCGTCGATTCGCTTCGTCGATCACTTTCAAACCGCCGGCGACGCCGTGTTGCAGTCCGCATGCCGGATGAATTTGGAAGGAATTATCTCGAAGCGCCTGGACTCGAAATATTTAAGCGGGCGCAATGGCGACTGGACTAAGTCGAAATGCCGGGCGGGACACGAAGTCGTCATCGGCGGATTTACGCAGCGAGCAGGTCGATTTCGTTCATTGATCGTGGGCGTCCATCGCGGTAAGCACCTGATTCACGTCGGCCGTGTCGGGACGGGATTCGACAGCCGAAAGTCATCCATGCTGATGAAGCAATTGAAACCTCTCATTATCGAATCGAGTCCTTTTACTGGTGAGAATGCACCGCGCAAGGAAAGTGATATTCGCTGGGTCCAACCTGAGCTCGTTGCAGAGGTAGAGTTTGCAGGCTGGACGGCGGCCGGAAATGTTCGACAAGCCGCATTCAAAGGGCTGCGC
>Ga0193752_1000431_pt1 | contig 40737 bp, 35 predicted proteins | sample H1c1metaG_FD_144924 | JGI IMG/M metagenome (GOLD analysis project Ga0193752, IMG submission 144924) | Soil microbial communities from a riparian zone of the East river system, Colorado, United States - H1c1 | ecosystem: Environmental > Terrestrial > Soil > Riparian zone | place: USA: East River... | reverse complement strand
ACCTTAAAGAACCAGCGAAACTGGCCCTTTAACCCCATGACGCTTATTAAGTTATCCCCCAGCTGTTTTTTGATTTCGCTTACAACTTAATGACATTGGGCTTAAGCCCCCGGCAATGAACAGTCCTAAACATTCAACCGCTTAAGCGGTTTTCAAAAATCCCCAATGGCCAAACTGAGACACTACCGAATTGTGAGACAGCACAGGAGATTGTTTTATGACGGGAATCGTGCATATACTATATTTGCCCTGTTCTAAAAAAAACACCCTATGTTTCGTAAACGTCTACTCGTGATTTTCTCCGCGGCCATCATTTCTCCGCTTTTCGGTCAGTTCTCCGGTAACGCACTCGATTTCGACGGCTCCAGCGACATGGTTGTTGTAAACTCTGTGCCAGCCTTGTTCAGCAGTCCCGCAACCAACGATTTTACGTTCGAAGCCTGGGTGAAACCGCGTACGGCAATTTTCAGCCGGATTTTCTTTGCGCAACCTACGACAACGAATTTTGTCAGTGTTTCAACGGGCAATACCGCCAACATCTATTTTTATGTGATTGTCAACGGCACAACGTACAGCCTGGCCACAACAGCAAATCTGCCGTTGAACCAATGGACTCACGTTGCCGCGAGGTGGACTGCTTCAACTTCAACACCACAGGTATTTTTTAATGGTGTTTTGCAAGCCGGTGCGGCTGGTGGAGGTTCGTCAACCGGAACCAATGGTTTGATGACATTGGGAGCACGTCCGGGAGGAACCCAGTATTTCAACGGTGCGCTGGATGAAGCACGCCTCTGGTCAGAAGCAAGATCAGAATGCGAAATTCAAAGCAACATGAACGTCAGTATTACCGGGCCGCAGACAAACCTCGTGTTCGATTACGATTTCAACCAGGGTGTTGGTGGTGGAAACAACACGGGCATTGTAACACTTCCGGATAACGCAGGAACATATCCCGGAACGCTGAACGGCTTCGGACTTACTGCGGCGACTTCCAACTGGATCGTATCCACAGCAGCAGTCACAGTTTCAGGAAATCCGTACAACGGTATACCTGTTTCGGAAAGCGCGACCGTGTGCCGCGGCGGTTCGTATACTTTCCCTGATGGAACCACGGAAGCCAATATTACGTTAGCGATGAGTCACATGAGTATAATTCCCGGACCATCGTGCGATACATTGATTACAACCACTGTGAACGTGAATGCAACGTATTCGGTGTACGACACCGTGGCGGTTTGCAGTGGAGGTACTTATACTTTTCCGGATGCGTTTGTGTTGAGTAACATTACATCACCGGCATTTCATACCAGTACGTTTCAGACCATTGCCGGCTGCGACAGCCTCATCAATACACTCGTGAATGTATCGCAGCCTTCCGCGTTTGCAGAAACCGTGGAGCTTTGCGGAGGTGGGTCCTATACATTCCCCGATGGAAGCGGGCAGGTTATTAGTGTACAGACCGTTTACGTAAGCACGCTGATCAATGCGGCCGGTTGCGACAGCCTGGTAACAACAACGGTTAACGTTCCACCGATCTACGCGATGGTCGATTCGGCATCGATCTGTTCCGGCGACAGTTTCACATTCCCGGATGGTGCAACGATCACGAATATCACATCGACACTGATCTATACCAGTGCCCTCTCGTCCATTAACGGTTGCGACAGCGTAATTACAACAACCGTCGACATCATCGGCGTGGATACAATGGTTGCGATGAGCAACGAAACACTCACGGCAAATGCTTCCGGTGCAATGTACCAGTGGCTCGATTGCGGCAACGGCTACGCACCAATGGTCGGAGATAGCGGCCAGAGCTTCACAGCAACGGTGAATGGTTCATACGCATTAGCGATCACGCAGAATGGTTGTACCGATACGAGTGGTTGTTTCGTAATTCTGTCTACGGGCATTGAAGCGAACGGAATGAGTGTTGTTGTGGTTTATCCAAACCCGGCGAACGATCAGCTCTTCGTGAACACCGGAAATGTTTCTTCAGGAACGATGGAACTCATTGATGTTACCGGAGCAGTAGTGCGCCGTGTACAATTCACGGGCAACGTATTTGCGGTTGATCTTTCTGATCTCGCCAGCGGAATTTATTTTGTAGGCATTAACACCGCGGAAGGCAGAACAGTGCAGAAGATTGTGAAGGAGTAGTAACAGCACTGTGCTTTCTCCTTTTGAAACACACAGGAACATAGTTAAAATGCAAAGGTTCATATAGACAACTATGTGAACCTTTTGCTTTTCTATTTATCTATGTGATTCAAGACTCTTAACGCAACGGGCGTACTAAGTCTTCTGATGCTTCTTCCTTGCAGCCGGGAACAAAATGTTATTGAGGATCAAACGGTATCCGGGAGAGTTTGGATACAACGACAGATCCGTTGGCGGTTCTTCCACGCGGTGCTGGTAATCTTCCGGATCGTGACCGCCGTAGAACGTCCACATGCCTTTGCCCACTTCTCCGTGAATGTAACGCGCTTCATTGATCGCTTTGTTTTCGCCCATGATGAGTGTGCCCGGCTTGATCAGTGTTTTATCGAAACCTGTGGTTTGTCCCCAGAAACCTTTCACCAGATTTGCGTGGTTCTGGCAAAGCATGGTTGGGATCGGGTCCCATTTCGCGGAGAATTCGAAGAGTGAAAAATAATCGTTCTGTTCAGTAACGCCGCGTTGTACGCGCGTTCCATACGTATCGATGTCCGAAAATTCATACTCGGTAGAATTCAGCTTCAAATGAAAATTGTAGAACGCGAAACAATTGTCGTAAGCGAGTTTCGTATTCATTTTCATGTCCATACCGTCGCCGTCGTACATTTTGTCGCAGATGTCAACACCTTCTGCTGCCAATGCAATGTCGTACGAGTCCGTTGCGGAACACATCGCGAAAAGAAATCCGCCACCGGCCACAAACTCTTTTATTTTTTTCGCCACAGCGAGTTTCAGTTCAGAAACTTTCCGGAAGCCAAGTTCTGCGGCCTTCGCTTCGTTGCTGGCCACATCGGCTTTGTACCATGCCGCACCCTGGAAGCCGGCCCAGAAACGTCCGTACTGACCAGTGAAATCTTCGTGGTGCAAATGCAGCCAGTCGTATTTCGGTAAAATACCCTGGATCACTTTCGTATCGTAAATCGTATCGTACGGAATGTCGGCGTATTTCAAAACCATCGTTACTGCATCATCCCACGGTTGTTTGTTGGATGGTGTGTACACGGCAATCTTCGGTGGCTTTTCGAGTTTCACGGCATCCATGTTTTTCTCCGGGCTGGAGATCTCCGCGAGAATTCCATTGGCCATCGCATCAGGAATCACTTCAAACGTTACGCCCATGATCTGGCATTCCTGTTCGTCTTCTTTGGTGTACGGAAACAGGAACGAACCGTAGCGGTAGTTGAGCAACCACTGCGCAGTACCGCCTTTGTTCAGCACTTTGTAACAAACGCCATACGCCCGTAAATGATCGCGCTGCATGTCATCCATGGGAATGAGAATCTGCGCGGCACGCGAAACGGTGAAAGCGAATATGAATAAAGCGGAAAAAATGGTTTTGATCATGGTAATGATACTGCGAAAGTCATACCGAAGTTACGAAAAGAGATGCGGTTTGGGAGGAGTTTTGGTGAGGAGAGACGTTAAAAACTGGTAATTGAGGGGAAAGGGCGCTACTTAATAGACGCAAAGCCGCAAAGTCCGCAGAGGAAAACGCGAAGGTTTTGGGTGAGAGCAAAGGTGGCAAAGAATCGCTGCGCGATTGGAGGGTTGAATAGAACGCGGATTTTGCGGATCAAGCGGATTGTTGCGGATTTTTAATAACCAAAAACCTTTGCGTTTTCTTCGCGCCTTTACGGCGAAAAAATCAAACACCAAAATCGCGCAGCGATTCAATCCACACAAAATCCTTTTTAAATCATTGCTACGATCGCGCAGCGATCCCTCAGCGCTCTTTGCTTCCTAACCAGCAACCTTTGCGTTTTCTTTGCGCCTTCGCGTCTTTGCGGCAAAAAAATTAAACAACAATCCCGAAGTATCGGAAGTGTAGCGATCGCAACGAGCTTATTTTTTTATCGAATACAAAACATGCCTCCTCAACACATGCCCCTCCTCAACCTTCGGATGATCAAATTCCCCCACATGTTTCATCCCAACTTTTTCCATCACACGTATCGACGGCTTATTCGCCGGAACTGTAAACGCGAAAATTTCCCCGAGAGCTAATCGCGTGAAACCATCTTCGAGACATGCGGTGGGCTGCTTCAGTAGCATACCCTTTTCCGTGATGTGCTGCATCGAGACGCCAACCGATTTCCACGCAGGGTGTAAAGTGTGCTTCGAAACGCGGAATCATGAGTCCGACAAAGCCGATGCAATCTGCAACGCCGGGAACTTCTACTGCAAACGGACCAAAATTATTTTTCGCTATGAATGCGCTCATGCGGATCATCATCGCTTCCGTTTCTTCGCGTGTTTGCGTTTTTGGAAAATATTTCATGGTCACCGGGTCGGCGCACAAGGTTGCAAACGGATCGAGATCGGAATCGCGCCATTGGCGGAGGAGAAGACGTTCGGTACGTATTTCCATGCTGATGTGCTAATGTGAGAATTTGCTGATGTCCTAATGGAGTCCGGTAAAAATAGAATGAATATTCTTCGATTTGCATTACCGCACACTGGATAGCGTCCACTTGTCAGACCGAGCGGAGCCGAGGTCTGACAAGTCGTCTTAAACAGCATTCGAAATAAATAGACGGATTGTATTCACGTAATTTTTACCGCAAATCCGATAGTGCCCACTTGTCAGACCGAGCCCCTCCATTCGTCGGGACAGGCTCCGCCGAGGTAGACAAGTAGCGCGCCGAGGTAGACTGCGAACTGCGGTACGGTTGCATTGTGCGCATTAGCACATTACCCCTATTAGCAAATTAGCACATTAAAAAGGATCTTCTTCGATGTCGTTCAACTTCGATCCACGAATAATATTCCCACCGCCTTGCAGCGTGTTGAAATCGTCATTCGGACCGAGACCGGCCTTCGGATCGTACGGAGCGTTTGGATCGTTCTTGTACGTACCCATTCCGCCGCCATCCATTCCACCATCCATGTCTACAAATTTCGCGAGACGATCGATGAACCGGAGATTCACACTTCCGGTTGCACCGTTACGGTGTTTCGCAATGATGATCTCTGCAAGACCGTTCGTTGCATTTCCTTCGGCATCCTGGGTGAAGCCGTAATATTCCGGACGGTGAATGAACAACACCATATCCGCATCCTGCTCGATCGCACCCGATTCACGTAAGTCGGAAAGCTGCGGACGTTTATCACCGCCACGTGTTTCAACAGCACGACTCAACTGAGAGAGCGCAATCACAGGAATATTTAATTCTTTCGCGATACTCTTCAATGAACGCGAGATAGTTGAAATTTCCTGTTCACGGTTTCCGCGGCTGTTGTCGCTGCCGGTGGTCATGAGCTGGAGGTAATCGACAATCACCATCTGGATATCGTGCTGCGCTTTGAGCCGGCGGCATTTTGCACGCATTTCAAAAATCGAAAGGGCAGGAGTATCGTCAATGAAAAGAGGCGCTTCCGAGAGCTTTCCGATTTTCACGTGAAGCTGCTGCATTTCATGATCAACGAGCTGGCCTTTCTTCAGTTTTTCTGCGGGCAATTCGGCTTCAGCAGAAATCAAACGCTGAACGAGTTGAACAGACGCCATCTCGAGTGAGAACACTGCGATAGGCCGTTGAAAATCAACCGCAGCATTTCGCGCGAGCGACAATACGAACGCCGTTTTACCCATTGCAGGACGTGCAGCGAGAATCACGAGATCAGAATTCTGCCAGCCGGAAGTCATGCGGTCGAGATCGGTGAATCCGCTTGGAACACCACTCACACCGGTCTTCTGGTTTTTCGCGGCTTCGATCTGGATCATCGCCTGCGAAATGAGCGAGCTCATCTTGTCGTAATTCTTGCGGATGTTTCCTTCCACCACAGAGAACAGGTTACGTTCGGCATGATCGAGCAGGTCGAAAACGTCGGCCGTATCTTCATAGGCTTCGCGAATGGTGTCGCTCGAAATCCGGATCAGTTCACGCTGAATGTATTTCTGCGAAATGATCCGCGCATGGAATTCAACGTTGGCTGAACTCGCTACGCGGTTGGTGAGTTGGGAAATATAGTATGCGCCACCGATGATCTCCAGTTCGCCGGTGCGTTTCAGTTCCTGGGTTACGGTAAGAATATCGATCGGTTCCGAACGCTGGAACAGGTTCTGGATGGCTGAAAAAACACGGCCATGCGCTTCACGGTAAAAACTCTTCGGTTGGAGAATGTCGATCACCGCGGTGAGTGCATCCTTTTCAAGCATCAGTGCCCCGAGCACAGCCTCTTCAAGTTCAACCGCTTGCGGGGGTAACTTCCCGATTTCATACAACTGCTGCGACACCTGCGCGTGTTGCGGGGTGCGGCGTGTTGTATTTTTCTTCTCTTCAGTACTCATAGCGGGGGTAATTTTTTTGGAAAGGGTTCCAAAAGTAGACAAAGACCCGGTGTTTGGAACCGGAAACTTATCCACACTAAGTTAACGCTTAATGAACAGGAATTGTTAGCAGAAAGGGCGTCAAGTTTTGAACAGCCCACTATCGTTTGCCACGAAGGCACTAAGGCACAAAGGTTCACGAAGATTTGATTCTTTGTGCTTCTTAGTGTCTTTGAGTCTTAGTGGCCATTCTTACCAAAAAGGTTACTTTTGCCCATCCTTGAAAACAGAAGTTAAACTTGGCGATAAAGTATTCGTGCCTTACCTCACTGGTGAGAAGATTGGCGATGCGGTAAAAATCGTTGCTGCACAGATCAATAAAGACTACCAGGGGAAGAACCCGCTTTTTCTTGTTGTACTGAACGGCGCTTTTCTTTTTGCGGCTGATTTGCTTCGCGCTATTCACGTCGATTGCGAAGTTTCTTTTGTGAAATTTTCATCGTACCAGGGAACCAGCAGTTCAGGAAAAGTGAAAGAACTGATTGGTTTGAATGAACACCTGGAAGGGCGCGATGTAATTATTGTAGAAGATATTGTCGATACAGGCAATACGATCGTGCAGATGATGGCCGACCTTGAACACCGTAAACCGCTGACGGTGAAAATTGCGACGTTGCTGTTTAAGCCGGAAGCGTACAAGAAAAGCATCGCGGTTGATTACGTTGGACTCGAGATTCCAAATGAGTTTATCGTAGGATACGGTCTCGACTACAACGGGATGGGAAGAAACCTCAAGGACATTTACGTGATTAAAGAATAAATGCCAGATTGTAAATTTCAAGTTTCAAAATAATCCAGCCGCATGCTAAATCTCGTTTTATTCGGACCTCCTGGTGCAGGAAAAGGTACACAGTCGGAAAAGCTAATTGAGAAATACGGATTCGTGCACATTGCTACGGGCGATCTGTTCCGCTGGCATACTTCGAACGACACCGAACTCGGTAAGCGTGTGAAAGAGATCATGAACAGCGGTGAACTTGTTCCTGATGCAATTACCATTGCAATGCTCAGGGAAGAACTGGATAAAAATCCGAACGCTAAAGGATTTCTGTTCGACGGATTTCCGCGTACAGTTCCGCAGGCCGAAGCGCTCGATCAGTTCATGAAGGACAACGGTTCAGCCATTCACGGTGTAATTGCGCTGGATGTTGCAGAAAGTGAAATCCGCGAACGCATTGCCAAACGCAAACTCGTATCGAAGCGCGCGGATGATGAAGAAGAAAAACTCAACAAGCGCATTACAGAATATTTCACGAAGACAATTCACGTGCTTCCTTTTTACGAGAAGCAAGGACGCCTCAAAACGATTAATGGTGTTGGGGATATTGAAATGATCTTCGAGAATCTTTGTAAGGAGATCGACGGTCTTTAAAATAGCCGCAAAGTTTTTCACAAAGTTTTTTTTGGATTATTAATATTCACCGCGGAGGCGCGGAGCGTTTTTATGTTTTGAGTCAGCAATGGTCGCAGAGTTTCTTCTCCGCGACCATTGCTTGCTTAAAGGGCAAATTCTCTGCGTCTCCGCGCCTCTGCGGTGAAAAAATAAGCAACACAATTCACCCCTTTGCATTTTCCTTTGCGCACTTTGCGGCGGAGCCTGTCCCGAGGAATCGAGGGGCGTCTATTACGTATCGCCCATCAGAAGTACGCCGCCACCCCAAACTGTATCGCCGCCGTTCTCGCCGGAGGATTCCCTAAAATATCCGTCTGCCACTCATACCGGTAATTCAACCGCATCACCACTGTACCCGACGGACGAAAACTGATACCCGGTGTAATCGCGTAAATGTGATCGTAAATTTTTCCGCCGGTTTCATTGAAAGTTTCTAAATTCCAATCGACATACTCGAGGCGAACAGCCGCATTGATCACCGCTTTTTCCCAGCCAAACATTTTCCGTTTCACAATGGGCTGCACGATGTCCACAAATCCTCCGAACTGGCTGTTGCCGAATTGCTGCGAATACGAAGCCGGAATTTGTACAAGCACCTGCGCCACTTCTGCAATGATCACCGTTCCGATTTTCGGAATGGTCGTGTTGAAGTCGATCGCAAAAACATCGACGCGTCTTTTTACATCGAGGATCAAACCGTCTTCCTGGAATTTGTTGTAGATGCCTCCCATGTACGAGAATCCGATTTCTCCGACACCGCGACGCCCAATGGCAATTTTACCCGTGAACATGGGCGAACCGTTGAAGCTTTCTTCGAAACGATCGCGGTTCAGTTTTGTTGACGGTAGAAATGTGCGGTTCTCTGCATTCGCGATGATCGTATTGTCAAATCCGTTGGTGAGATACGCTTCATAACCGAAGATCCATTTCTGCTGGTAAATTTTTCCGTGCAAACCGAAACCGGCATTCGACCAGGTCGCAGGCAACATGCGTGTTGCAGAAATCGGGCGTTCAACAAATTCCCATCTTGGTCCGTCATGATTCTGGTTGAACGCACCAATGGGATTCATCACAATTCCGGTGCGGAGATTGAGCAGCGGATGAAATTCAAAATCGAGCGCCGCAAATTCGATGTTGATTTCCTTCGTGCCATCTTCAAATTCGATCTCCGACAGAAAACGGATTTTCTTTGTGATCGTCGACGACATGAAAATGGTCAACCTCCGGAACTGGAACGAAAACCCTTCGGAAACACCATCTGTTCCCCAATAGTTGGTGTTCGCTTCCATGTATCCGCCAATGGCGATCGGTGTTTTTCCGAGTTGCAGAAACGGACGATTATACGCCGCATCTGAATTCATCACCGGTTTGGATGTGTCCGGCGGTGTTCGTTTCAGGAACGTGGAGTCGTTTTGTGCTGAAACGGTTCCGGTAAAGAGAAACAAGGTGAACAGTGTAACTGCAAGGCTAAAGTTGTACGAGTATGTTTTCATTGTCTTCGGTAACGATGTATTGTTTAAGATCACTTTCAGCCGGCGGGTTCATCACCTTGCCTTTGTTGCTAAACTCGCTTCCGTGGCACGGACACACCAGCGTGGTTGCGTTCGGTTGTACTTCACAGCCGCTATGCGTGCATTTGGTAGAAAGCGCGATATATGTTTTGTCAAAACGGTAAATGCAGATTGGAAATTCCAGCCGGTCGTTGCGTACAACCACGAATGCCCGTAGCACACCTTCTTCATTGGTAAATTCCGTTTTCTTCAGCGTGATGGTTTTGTTGTCAACAACAGCAGTTGCATAGTAAACGGATTTACAACTGCTGAGCAGCATGCTCACCGCTGTTCCCCCGGCGCAGATCAGTGCACAGGTTTTTATAAATGATCTCCGTTCCATGCTTAAAGAGATTCGAGGAACGTGATGAGTTGAGCGCGTTCTGTTTCGGTCAGCACCTGGTAGGCATTCACACTGTTTGTGGCTTCACCTCCGTGCATCCGGATCGCCTCATCAAGTGAATGTGCGCGACCATCGTGCATCAGAAAATATTGATTGCCCTGCGAGTTTGGCGACAAGCCCAATCCCCACAACGGAGGTGTTCTCCATTCGGAAGTGAATGCGGTTCCTTCGGTGTAACCGTCATCAAGTCCTGCGCCCATGTCGTGCACCAACAGGTCGGTGTACGGATGAAATGTAGTGAACGACAAAGGTGCAATCGGAGAATACCCGGTTTGCAACGTTGGTGTATGACATCCGCTGCAATTGATCTGCGAAAACAGTTGCTCACCGGCCATCACGTCTGCGTTGTCGGTGTTTCTGCGGATCGGCGCTTTCAATGTTTGCAGGTAGAAGACCACATTGTTCACTGCTGAACCGGAAACTTCGGGATCAGCGCAACCATCGGTACCAAACACGCCGTTGTTGAAGTGAAACAGATCCTGCATCTGGTAATCGGAAGTAATTCCCATATCCTGGATGTATGCATTCACAGTTTGGTGAAGCAGGTTGATCGCAGCAGCTTTTCTTCCGAAACGTCCGATGTAACGTCCGCCGAGCACAACAGCGTTTGGATCGGGAGTCAGAAAATCGGGCATGATCACCCAATTGACAACACCGGAAATTCCGTCGCCGTTCGAATCGGTTGGATCCTGCATCGCAATTAACGTTGCGTCTGAAACTGCTTCGAGATATCCGAGACCTGTGTTTGCCGGTGGAGTAAATTGTGCGGATGCCACATTCGCAGGAAGTGATTCCGGCGTGTGACCCGGGTTCGCACGGTTCTGCAGTTGCGGCCCGCCTACGTTCGCGTACATGTTTCCTGTGCTGTCGGTCTGCCCGAAACGCGTGAGTGTGGTGAAAGGATGTCCGCGTCCATCTCCGGCGTGACAGGTTCCGCAGGAAGTGGCAACGAAAATCGGTCCGAGTCCAGTTTCCGGTGTGAAGATCTGGTCGTTGAACGCAATGTCTCCCGCAAGGAAAATCTGGCGTTGTTCGTTGGTCAGTCCTTCAATGGGACCGTCCAGGATTTCATTGTCGGCCGGAGCAGGAGGAAGTAGTTTCTGGCAGGCGGTAACCCCCAGGCAAACCAGTCCGAGAATAAGTGATGCCGCTGTTGTATGTCGCATTGTTTTGAAATATTTTAGAATCGCAGGAAATTAAATTTAGACAAATCTAAATAAATTTTACGTTGAGTTGAAACCGCCAGTCGAAATATTGTTTACGGCCGTGCAAAACCGTAACTTTGGACAAATAACAACGCGTATGAAAAGCATCTTATCCATAGCGGGAATCGCGATCTTTTTACTGGTAACGGGTTTCAGTAAGCCTCAATTGAGTGAAATCGTGATTAAGACCACGTTTTACTGCGATCATTTTGCAGTATGCGAAAGTAAAACCGCACTGGAGAAGGATTTGATGCTGACCAAGGGTGTCAAATCGGTGGTTATTGATGCTGCAGCCATGACCATTACCGTGAAGTACAATGCAAAACGTACGACTCCGGACAAAATCCGTACGGTGATTTCCAACTCCGGTTATGATGCCGACGACGTGAAAGCGAATCCGAAAGCCCAGGGCAAACTGGACGGATGCTGCCAGAAGAAAGAGTAAGGCACTGGCGTGAACAGCATTTTCCCGTTCCCGCATTCCACAAATTCAATCGCGCATTCTGCAAACTCAAAGCTTCATTCCACAAACCAGGCTCGAATTTGATTTTCACATGTGTTATGTTTCAAGGGATATTTTTAACCAAAATAAACCCATAAACACTTAACCCATGAAAATAACATTGCTCCGGAAACTGTCCGTTACAGCGCTCATCCTGCTGTTCTCACTGGCGTTCACGAACAAAGTGAATGCCCAGGCAAGTTGTCCTTACACTATCCAGAATAACCTGGGTTGTGCGATCGACATCCAGTATACCATCTTCGGACCTGGCTGCCCGGGTTCCTCGAACATTGTTAATATTCCTCCGGGAGGCCAGTACATTATTCAGTGCAACGAGTTCCAGGGCTGCGAAAGGGCAGATATCGAACTCAACCTTCTGCGCGTTGATGGGATCGGATTTATCTGCAAGCCGCCTTATTCCAACACCGTGGCTTCAGTATCGCAGGTGGCCGATGCATCAGGGATATTCCCCGGTTCATCGTGCGGAAGCATTTTCATGATATGGACGCCCAACGGCTGCACGATCCAGCCTTAAGGCCATTCTTTCCTTGTTTTTACTGCGAAACTGCTTCCTCCGGAGGCAGTTTCTTTTTTTGTATCCGAAGGAGATGAAATTTGATTTAAATTTGAATCATGCAACACCGTTTGAACATATGGTACAAAACACTCGCCCTGCTTATCGCGGGTTCGTTTGTTTATGTTCAGGCCACAGCACTGAGTTGCGGAGTACACCATATTATTGACCAGGCCGGAGTTGCACACGAACATCCGTTCGGTCACGATCACCACCACGATCACGAAGCGCAGCCTGAGGAAGATCACCAGGATGCAGGCAGTCATGATGAAAGTGAAAACAGCTGCTGCGTCGATTTTACCGGAGTTTTTTTTTCCACGTTCAGCGGATCACAGGTTGAAAAATCTACTGTTGTTGGCAAAATAAATTGTTTCGAAAACGCAATTGCTCAGCCGTTGCATGTTTCTTTCGCCCGTTTCGTGTACGCCATTTCGGTGCAGGGCAAAGAGTACTTTCATCCACCTCCGCGCGTTCCCGACATCCGGGTATTTATCCGCTCCTTCCAGGTTTGATTTTTCATTGGTAATACTGATGCAGGAAAGCTATTGACTTTTCCCTGCGTCTTTTTTGCTGTTTGATTAAATCAAAAGGATCCAATGAAAATTCACATCCGAAATATGGTCTGCAACCGGTGCATCAGCGTCGTGAGGAATGAGCTGGACAGCCTGGGCATTCCGGTGACGCAAATCGTATTGGGTGAAGCAGAACTCGGAAAAGAATTAAGCCGGCCGGAAATCGAATCGTTGCGCGAAAGATTGGAACACCACGGTTTTGAACTTCTCGATGATCAGAAATCGAAACTGATTGAGCAGATCAAAACGTTGCTGATTAATTTCGTTCATTACAGCGATGAGAAGATCAAGGTGAACCTCTCGGATTATATCGCAGAGAAAATTGGCCGCGACTACGACTATCTCAGCAGCCTGTTTTCTGAAGTGGAAGGCCTCACCATCGAAAAGTACATGATCCTGCAGCGTATTGAGCGCGTGAAGGAATTACTCGTTTACGGAGAACTTTCCCTCAGTGAAATTGCATTTAAAACAGGTTACAGCAGCCTGGCCCATCTCTCTGCGCAGTTTAAAAAAATAACTGGGCTTACACCCAGTCATTACCGCGAAATCCGCGACCACAAACGCAAACCGCTCGACAAATTATGATAACCACGGAATCATATAAATCTTCCCGGTTATACTATAACACGTACCCCATGGGGCAGGTATACTTTTGTATCATCAAATCATTCAAACAACTGATCATGATGACACATAAGTATATTCTCTCCGGTCTCACGTGCAGCAGCTGCGTGGCCAAAGTAAAAAGCAGTTTGCTCATGCTTCCTGATGTGCTGAGTGCCGACGTAACGCAGAACTCTGCAGTCATTACGATGGACAAACACATGGGTATTGATGCCTTGCAGGATGCGATCGGGCGCGATGGCCGTTACAGCATCAGCGAAAACAAAGCAGATAACAGTCACCACGCAATGAAACAGGAAGCGGCGGTTTCGTGGTTGAAGACCTATCAGCCGCTTCTGCTCATTGGTAGTTTTATCGCAGGAATTTCACTGCTCACCAGTATTCATGCGGGTGAATTGCACGCGATGATGTGGATGAACAATTCCATGGCCGGCTTCTTCATCGTTTTTTCGTTCTTCAAACTGCTTGACCTGCGTGGCTTTGCAGACAGCTACGCGATGTACGACGTGCTTGCAAAACGGGTGAAGGCCTATGGATTTATTTATCCGTTTATTGAGTTGACGCTGGGAATTTTGTTTCTCACCGGTTTTGATCCATTGATTACCAACATCGCAGCCATTGCAGTGATGGGTTTCAGCAGCATCGGTGTCATTCAAAGTGTGCTCGGCAAAAAACAAATCCGTTGCGCCTGCCTGGGAGCAGTATTTAACCTGCCGATGAGCACCGTAACGATCATTGAAGATCTCCTGATGGTTGCCATGTCTTCCTTCACGCTATTTACCATGCTCTGAAAAAATGAATTGAAAATGAAAACCGGAAACAGAAGTAGTCTTTTCAAAGTATTCATATTCATCGCGGGATGTACGCTCGCTGCTGTGCCCATAAAAGCCCAGCAAACGGTGACATTGAAACAGGCACTGGATTCTGCACTGCAACGAAGTCCTGCAGTGCAGGCCGCGGCCTTGCAAACGATACAGAGCAGGCAGCTTCAGAAAAGCAGTGTGAGCCTGGATAACCCGGAAGTGGTTGCGGAAAGTCCATCGGGAGAATTTTACACGATTGGTGTGCAGCAGTCGTTCGATTTTCCAGGAACGTATGTCCGCCAGCATCAGTATCAAAAAGAACAAACGAAGCTTTCGGGATTTGCGCAGGCGATCTCTGCCATTGAAGTGAAGCGCGAAGTAGGAAAGCTGTATCTCGACATACAATACCAGCAGGCGCGACTTGTCCTGTTGAACAAACAGGATAGCTTGTACCGTTCGATCAGCGAAGCGGCGGTGCGCACATTCAACGCGGGTAAGCTGGATTACATTCAAAGAACTTTCGCGGAGGTGCAATCTGCAGAAGTGCATCTCCGGTACGAACAGGCTAAAGCAGATTACGTGGCAGCGCAGGAACAGCTGGCCTTGTTCACCGGAATCGCGGCGCCTTTTGGTGTTGATCCGTTGGCTGCGTCGCTGGTCAGAGAACCGCTGCAGGTTAGTCTCGCTGCAAATCCATACGTTGGTTTTTATGCGCAGCAAGGCGTGGTGAGTAAACGATTGCTGCAGGTGGAGCGCAACCGGTTTATGCCCGGGTTCATGTTTGGTTATCTCAATCAGGGACCTGCGAACACACCGGTGAGCTACAGGTTTCGTGCGGGTATTACAGTTCCACTTTGGTTCTGGCAATATACCGGACGCATTCAGGCTGCACGTACAGGCATACAAATCGCAGAACAACAAAGTCTCGCGCAGCAGCAACAATTTTCTTCCCAGCTCATTGGCGCGCGCGCGGAACAATCCAAATCAACCCTCGCATTGATTTACTACGAAGAAACGGGATTGAACCAGGCGAAAGGGATTGAAGATGCTGCCGGACGGATTTTTAATGCAGGACAGTCGGATTACACCACGTACCTGCGCACGCTCAATGATGCTTACAACATCCGTTTCAATCACATCGAAGCCACAAGAAATTACAACTGGTCGGTGATCCAGCTCAACTATTTATCCGGAAACCTATGAAAAATCTAATCTACCTGCTTCTTGCATTTCTCCCGCTGCAGCTTGCGGCGCACGGAGGCGATGAGCACGATCACAACGAGCAACCGAAGACTGCAGCGCGCAATTATTTTTCCACGGAAGCCGTTTCGGATAAATACGAAGTCCTGCTTCGCTACGCACCGCTTCATCCCGGTGAAGCCGGGCATGTAGAGATTTTCCTCAGTGATTTTCTCACCAACCGTGCGATCGACAGTGCAACGATCAGGCTTTCATCCCCGGATGATCCGACGTTGAAATTTGAAGTGCACCGCGACCAAGACGGAATTTATTCTGCGGAAGCAACTTTCCCGGAAAAGAAAAAATACCGGATCAATGTCAATATTGATTCTCCCCACGGTGCCGATTTGCTCGCGCTCGAAGGAATTGATGTCGGCAAAGAACTGGAAGCAGAAGCGGCCGAACCGAAAAGCTGGATGGACAATGCATGGTTGCTGTTTGCATTGGGAACAGGGTGCGGTTTGGCGCTCATGTTCCTGATCATGAAAGCCGGAAGAAAAACAAAAGCCACGTCGCTGTTGGTGATCTTCCTTGTGGGATTGGTTCCAAACGGTTCATCGCGGTTATCTGCACACGGCGATGGGCACGAAGGATCGGAGAACACGAATTTTTCGAACACCATTTACATTCCGAAAGAATCGCAGTTCCTGTTTGATATGCTCACGTACAAAATGGAAACCGGCGACTTTACCGAAAGTGTTTCGCTGTATGGTACCGTTGTTCCATCGTCGAACGGACAAGCGCTGGTGCAGCCTTCGCAAAGCGGAAATATTTATTCGCTGAATGTGAATGTGGGACAGAAAGTAAACAAAGGACAACTACTCGCCATTCTCGAACCGGCTATGGATGCAGCCTCCGTGGTTAATTTTGCGGCAGAAAGAAACAATGTGCTGGCAGAATACGACGCCGCGAAAAAAGATTACGACCGGTTGCTGTCGTTGAAAGACATCGTTGCCAAACAGGACATTGACGAAGCGCTTGCCCGCCTGCAGAAAGCGGAAGAGAATAAAAAACTCTTCAATAATCTTTCCGGAGGTGCTACTGATCCTTCACGGCTCATTTATTTGCGTTCACCTATTGAGGGAATCGTGGAAAATTTCACAATGAGTGTGGGTGTCACAGTTACGGCAGGAACCACGCTGTTCACGATCACCAATCTCTCGAAAGTTTACATCGAAGCGCAGGTCTTTGATAAGGACGCTCACCAGATAGAAGGAGGCGGACGTTTTACGGTGGAATGCACGAACGATAATCACCAGACCGGTGAAGTGCACCTGCTCTCCATGGCCCAATCGATCAATCCAACCAACCAATCGCAACGTGTGCTTTTTGAGATGGATAACCCGGATGGAGAATTCAAGATTGGTGAATTTGTAAACGTCCATGTGTTTGCGAAGGAGCCGAGCCGGGAAATTGCAGTACCCAACAGCGCGATCAGCGAAATCAATGGAAGACCGGTTGTGTTCATTAAAGATGCTGCTGAACAATACAGCGTGAGTTATATTCAACCGGGCGAGGATAACGGAGAGTTTACGGTTATCCTGAAAGGCGTGGAAGAAAATGAGCGCGTTGTTGTCAATGCAAGTTACCAGGCAAAAATGATTTATCTCAATCAGTAAAAACGAAATACTATGAATCGATTACAAAAAACACTATACATCCCTGCAGTTGTTGGAACAATGATTTTTTTACTGTCCTGCGGAGACAATGCGAACACACCTAATCACGATTCCATGAGCCACGAAAACGAAGAAGGTCATGTACACACGTACGCCTGCCCCATGCACCCGGAAGTAACCGGTCACGAAGGTGAAACCTGTCCGAAGTGCGGAATGAAACTCGAGCACAACGACAACGCCGGAAATACCAATACGTATTTCATGCAGTTCAACGGAATTCCTGCCGCACCGAAAGCAGGTGAAGATGTCGTACTTTCTTTTATTCCGAAAATAAAAGGGAAGGATGCAGAACAGGTTCCACTGGATGTGGAGCATGAAAAGAAAATTCATCTCATCATCGTGAGCAATGATCTTTCCTGGTTCGAGCACATTCACCCGGAATACCAGGCCGACGGAAGTTACCAGGTGAAAACAAAATTTCCTGCCGGTGGAGACTACACGCTGTTTGCAGATTATGTTCCCACTGGAGGAAATCACCAGCTGGAAAAAATTGCACTCACGGTAACGGGAGAACCCGCTGTAAATGTGCCGCTGGCAAGTCATCGTCTTTCCGGAACTGCCGACGGGTATGAACTAAGCATCACCAACGAGAATGGATTCGTGACAAACAACCTGCTTCATCTCGGGGCCATCCTGAAAAAGGATGGAAAAATTATTGCACCGGCGGACCTCGAGAATTATCTCGGAGCAAAAGCACACGTGGTGATCATTAGTCTTGATTCCAAAGAATACATGCACATACACCCGGAAGTGGTGGATGGAAAATTTGATCTCCACACTACGTTTGAAAAACCCGGAATGTACAAGGGATGGTTCCAGTTTCAAACCAATGGACAGGTGCACACCATTGACTTTGTTCTTGACGTGAAAGAAGGCAAGGCCGGCGATGTGAAGGGACACGATGATCACGGACACGATCACGACGGGCACGATCACAACCACTAACACATAACCACCGGCTTTATGCTGAATAAACTCATTCGTTTTTCACTTAAGAACAGGCTCTTCGTTGTTTCGGCGGCGGCGCTGCTGTTGGTGTACGGCGTTTTTACGCTGGTAAACCTGCCGGTGGATGTATTGCCTGATCTGAATCGTCCGCGTGTAACTATTTTTCTTGAGGCCAATGGAATGGCTCCCGAAGAAGTAGAAACGCAGGTTGTTCTCCCGGTGGAAACAGCTTTGAACGGATCAACAGGTGTAGAGTCGGTGCGCAGCAGTTCATCCATTGGAATCGGAATGGTGTTCGTGGAGTTCGATTGGAATACGGACATTTACCTGGCGCGTCAACTTGTTGCAGAGAAATTACAAGCGGTTGAACTGCCGGATGGAATTACACCGGTGATGGGCCCGATCAGTTCTGTGATGGGACAAATCATGCTCATCGGTGTTTCATCGGACACTACTGATGCAAAAACATTACGCACGCTTGCCGATTTTACCATTCGCCGGCGCCTGATGAGCATCAAAGGAATCTCGCAGGTGATTTCCATTGGCGGAGAACGCATGCAATACCAGGTGCTGATCTCATCATCGAAGCTGAAACAGTTCAGTCTCACGATTGATGATGTGGATGACGCCTTACTGATGACGAATCAAAACAGCACCGGCGGTTTTTTCGACCGGTACGGTTCGGAAGTATTGATACGCACCGTTGGTCGTGCCGGAACGCTCGAAGACCTGGAGAATACCGTAGTGAAAAATCTCGACGGTCTGCCGGTATTGCTTTCGCAGGTTGCAGAAATTAAATACGGGGCAGCAGTGAAACGCGGCGATGCCAGCATCAATGGTAAACCTGCAGTAATCCTGACCGTTGAAAAACAACCGGGCGCAAACACGGTTGAGTTAACGGAAGAAGTGGAAAAAGCGTTGGCCGAATTGCAGTTGTCGATGCCCAAAGACGTCAAGCTCAATCCGGATATTTTCCAGCAGAAACATTTTATCGTCAACTCTCTCACCAACGTAGAGCACGCGCTGCGCGATGGATTTATCCTCGTGGTTATTGTCCTGTTGCTTTTCCTGCTCAACTTCCGGACAACCATCATTACGTTAACCGCAATTCCGCTTTCGCTGGTTGTCACCGCCATTGTGTTCAAGTGGTTTGATATTTCCATCAACACATTAACGTTGGGCGGCCTCGCGATTGCCATCGGTGAGCTTGTTGATGACGCGATTGTTGACGTAGAAAATGTTTTTCGCCGTCTCCGCGAAAACCGTGCATTGGAAAATCCGAAACCAACCATGCGGGTGATTTACGAAGCCAGCAGTGAAGTACGGAATTCCATTGTGTATGCAACCATCATTGTGGTACTCGTGTTTCTCCCGCTGTTTTATATGCAGGGCATTGAAGGACGGATTTTCGTTCCGCTCGGCATTGCGTACATCACTTCCATTGTGGCTTCACTCGTGGTGTCACTGACCGTAACGCCCGCGCTCTGCAGTTATCTCCTTGGCAAAATGAAAAAGGGACAAGAGCAGGACAGCGCGCTCGTGCGTTTTCTCAAACGGCAGGATACAAAATTGCTCAACTGGGGACTGGCACGTCCCAAACTCATCATTGGTGGTGCAGCCCTGCTGGTTGTTTTGTCTATGGCCATCGTACCGTTTTTCGGAACGGAATTTCTTCCACCGTTCAATGAAGGTTCGTTTACGGTGAATATTTCTGCACCGGCCGGAACGTCGCTGGAAGAAAGCAACCGCATCGGTGTACTTGCTGAAGAATTAATTCTCGAAGTTCCGGAAGTGGAATACGTGAGCAGGCGAACAGGGCGTGCAGAACTGGATGAGCACGTAGAGCCGGTGAGTAATTCAGAAATTGAAGTTGAACTGAAAGAAGATCCGGAGCGAAGCCGCGATGAAATTCTTGCGGACATACGCGCGAAGCTGGATGTGTTGCGCGGTGTTTCCGTCAATATCGGTCAACCGATTTCGCACCGGCTCGATCACTTGCTTTCCGGTGTACGCGCGCAGGTAGCGATCAAATTATACGGCAGCGATCTTACGGGCTTGCGCACTTCTGCCATGGACATCCGTGAAACCATTGAAGCAGTTCCCGGTGTGGTGGATGTGCAGATTGAAAAACAGGTGATGGTTCCGGAACTGCTGATCAGTATTGATCGCGAAGCACTGAAACGGTATGGACTCCAGGCCGGAAAAGTAGCGGAGGACCTTGAAATATTTTACAACGGTAAAACAACCGGCCAGGTGATCGATGGACAAAAAACGTTTGACATCGTTTTGCGAACCACGGATGAAGAACGTACGAACATCGAAAACATACGTAACACCCAGGTCCATGCCGGCGATGGAAGCCTGATCGCATTGAAACAGATTGCACAGGTGGAATACACCAACACGATCAACACCATCTCGCATGAAAACACCCAGCGGCGGATCGTAATTTCCTGCAATGTGCAGGGCAAAGATCTCGGCTCAACGGTTTCGGAGATCCAACAAAAGATCAAAGACGAAGTGAAATTGCCCGAAGGTTATTTCATTGAATACGGCGGACAATTCGAAAGTCAGCAGAGCGCATCGCGTTTGATCATGATACTTGGTCTTTTTGCAATCGCAGGAATTTTCCTGGTGCTGTACAGTCATTTCAAGTCGGGACGTATTGTTGCGCAGATCATGCTCAACATTCCGCTGGCGCTGGTGGGCAGCGTAATTGCGGTCATGCTTACGGGCGGTACGTTTTCCGTTGCAACACTTGTTGGATTTATCACGCTCACTGGAATTGCTTCACGAAACGGGATCATGATGATCTCGCATTACATCCATTTGGTGGAGCATGAAAAAGAAACATTCAGCACACAGATGATCATCCGCGGTTCGCTGGAACGATTGGTTCCTGTACTGATGACTGCGTTGGTGGCTGCGTTGGCGCTTATTCCACTCACGCTGGATGCGCAGGCGTCCGGAAAAGAAATTCTGTACCCGGTTGCTGTTGTAATTCTTGGCGGACTCGTGAGCAGCACATTGATGGACATGATTGTGACGCCGGTTGTTTTTCACACGTTTGGGAAAAAGGCACTCGATAATTACCTCGAAGCGCGCAAAAAAGAGGAAGAGTTCTGATGGATTAAGCTGCGAATTACACGAATTACGCTAATCGTGCGTTCGCGCAATTCGTGTAATTCGCGGCCACAATGAAACAGATATATTGCCCGGCATTAGAAATCTCTGAAAGAGGCGCTTTATTGCCTACTTTTGCACCCAAATGGATTCAAATTTTGTTGATTACGTCAAAATCTGTTGCCGATCCGGAAAAGGTGGTGGTGGATCGGTGCATTTGCTGCGCACAGCTCAAACTGCCAAAGGCGGACCCGACGGTGGTGATGGCGGTCGTGGCGGTCACGTGATTTTGCGTGGAAACAAGAATACGTGGACGCTTCTTCACCTGAAATACCGCAAACACGTGATGGCGGAAGATGGTGGACATGGCGGACGTCAGAATATGACCGGCGCCGATGGCAAGGACATGGTCCTGGATGTTCCTTTGGGAACAGTTGCGCGCAATGCAGAAACCGGTGAGATCGAACACGAAATTACAGAAGACGGACAGGAAGTAATTTTTGTTCAAGGTGGAAGAGGAGGGAAGGGGAATTCGTTTTTTGCTACACCTACGAGACAGACCCCACGCTTTGCTCAACCCGGTGAACCAGCCATTGAAGAATGGAAAATTCTTGAATTGAAATTGCTGGCCGATGTTGGCCTCGTTGGATTTCCGAATGCAGGAAAATCAACGTTGCTTTCAGTAGTATCTGCTGCAAAACCGGAGATCGCCGATTACCCGTTCACCACACTTGTTCCCAACCTGGGAATGGTGAAGTACCGCGATGACCGTTCATTCGTCATTGCTGACATTCCGGGAATCATCGAAGGCGCTTCAGAAGGGCGCGGTCTTGGTTTGCGTTTTCTTCGTCACATCGAACGCAACTCGTGTTTGCTGTTTATGGTTCCGGCCGACAGCAACGATGTTGTGGAAGACTATAAAATTCTCCTGAACGAACTCAAGCAGTTCAATCCAGAACTCCTCGATAAAAAACGGATGCTTGCGGTTTCGAAAGCAGATATGCTCGACGACGAACTATACGATGCCATCAAAACGGATATTGACAAACGCTTCACCAAGAAATTCAACATTCCTTACGTGATCTTCTCAGCACATAGCGGGAAGAATTTGCAGGCGTTGAAAGATGAACTGTGGAAATTGATGAATAGTTAGTTTAGATTCGTCATGTATTTTTGAATAAACATGTCCGGAGAAAATCCCAGCAAAACTATTTGTTGATGGATTTTTTCTTCGGTTAAGAGGTCTAATGATTCTGATGTAATTGAATTTTTAAATTGAACCACCTTGGCTTTCAAACTCTCAAGGCCGTCTTGATTTAAGGATTTCATTCTATCATGTGTATTTACACCACTCATTTTCTTGCTAGTTGGTTGAAGAGTAACTAGGGTGTAGTTCAATTCACTTCCATATGTGTTTTTAAACCATAATTCTGAGTGCAACAACTGCTCAATATGTTTTTGTGGTATTGCGGTCTGAACAGAACGAGATTTCGCTTCAAGTATCAAATAGTGAGAATTGTTGAGACACCACAAAACATCTGGACCTTGGCCGAGTTCCGTCTCTGGTTTTTGTGTCTTGAATCCAAGATAATGACCTAATTCTGATAATGATCTCTCGAAATCTTTGGACGGGATATCAGGTGTATATTTTAAATTCTTGAGAATATTATCAAAAAGTAACGATACATCTTGGGTGCGGGAATACTCAGAAAGTCGAGCCTTTATTATTGAGGCCTGATTTGACTGTAAGTTTTTAATTTTGGCGAACACGTATCCTTTGGCCGGATGAAACATATTTCCGTTCATACTAGCGGCCTTGATTTGGAGGTCGTTTGAACGAGCCACATCTCCTAGGTGCGACAATTGTGCAGCAAGTTGAAAATACCATGATTTCTGCTTGGCAGTGATTTCTGGATCGCTTAAAATTTGATCTATCACACTTATTGTTTCTACGAATTCTCTTCTTCTGAACCTGACAATTGCATCCTTCTCAATTTTCGCGAACAGGAGTCTACGGATTTTATCAGGATTGCTCGTATCTAGATCAGCTTTTAAGATTGCTTTTGTATGAAACGCTCGCCAATCGCTGTTTTGATCAATGCAAAGCTGAGTGACGTCCTTGATCGAATTGATAGAGTTTGTGACTTCTTCTTTGTCAAAAAGACTTAACCCTAATTTGATCTGTGCTCTAGTGATGGGAGTGAAGTAGGATAAATTTCTTTCAATTCCCATGAAACGCGTCAGATCGTCGCCCAATAAAAAAATCGCGCAATAATCAGCTCCTGATCGTGCAGCACGCCCCAAACCTTGTTCTATTATTTGAGCCTTTCGACTGGCGTCCACCAAGTCCAAACGCTGCTCCAAATAATGGTCTCTTAATGATATATGACGTGGCAGTCCATCAATTACCAAAATTCGGCACATATCTCCAATCAAATCTATCCCCTCATATCTATTCACTAGAACAAGAAAATTGCCCTTGGTATCTGCAAGATTAGCAACTGAACTCTTGACATCACTGGTCGCTACGATACGCGCACCAACACTCGCCCAAAGAGCAGCACGATTTCCCGAAGGGGTTATGATCACAATATTATGTTTGTTGGATTTATAACTGGCAACAAGAGCCCTTAATTGTTCATCATCCAAAGTCGAATCAATCCTAGAAGGTGCGAGGATCAGTCTTTGACCAATTTCTTTGCGATCTTTTGGTTTGATGGGATTAATAAGACATTCATAAGAAATTCCCATATCCTTGATCAAATCCTGTTCATCTTCGAAAGTAGCTGAGAGGATAAATCTATGTTTGGCATTGTCAAAAGACGAAATTTCGTGATGAGGAGCGTGAATTGGACTTAATTCAATATGGCTACCACTAATGAAACAATCATACTCAAGCAGATTGTTAGCAACAAGATCCCATTTCCATTTTAAAAAATCTTCTTCGGCATGCTCTTTAAGCATTTTAAGTATGGCACCATGCTTTTCCTGCCAGGCCCAATATGGTACACGCATTTGGTAATACGGGTCGCCGTCTATTAGCCGAATGTAATTCGCTGGAGACTGAAATTCGAGATCAGATTCAAAAAGTTTAATAAAGTGATCCGACCAATCTTCGGTCCGATCTATTTGGATAGTTGTTTGATCGCGTATTATGTCAACGCATTTGTGTGCATCGTCGATGACTATGGCCCCTAAGTCAATATTTTTGAGTCTGAACGCGGAATATGAATGAAACACCTTATGTGCCGTACAAACTAAAATGGATTTGTTATTCAAGAATTCCAAAGGCAATTGGCTGCTAGAGCTTTCAAACTGGCATACAGGAATTCCGTAATTTCCAGCCTGCTGGACAACCTGATTGATAAGTTGATTGTCCGGGCACATATAGAGACACGGGCCAATTCCTTCGGCAATTTTGGAATATAACATCATGAGACCGACGAGAGTCTTGCCTGAACCTGTATCCATTTTACAGACAATATCTTTTTCGTCACGCCGAGCATTCCAATTATTTAGGACTTCCTCCTGAACTCCTCTTAAATATGCATATCCTTCCTTGTGTGGAAGGACCTGGTATAACTCAATTGGGTTTTGTGGAAGATCGTGACCAGCACTTTCTTTTAATTTATTTGCAAAAAAATTCATGTTTCTATTGTTGGGTTTGTTTCCCTACAATATAGAAAATATACCCTTATCGTGATAAAAACGTCAATGAACAGTTCGACTTCATGTCTTCTATTCTTGGTGTCCAGGTTGGCCTCCCCCACTATTCACCGGCGGACTCGAAGGCGGTAACGGTCCGTAATACTCGCTGCAGGGTTGGCCCCACGGACAACCGCGGTTCAGCGTGATGGAAACAGAATCCATTTTACTTTTTACGACCAGCGAATAGTCGCACTGCGTGTATTGTTGCCGGTAGCAAGTGGTGTCCCATATCTCGTATTGGTTATTGACCGGCATCACCAGCTTTTTGGTTTTCCACGCTTCAACAAAACAATAGGTTCCGGCGGCAAGATTGATTCTGAACCGGCCATTCGCGTCGGAAACAATGGAGTCAAACACCGGTTGCGCCGTGGTATTCACTTTCGAATGTCGGATGTACAGTTTAACTCCAGCGGTTGGAATTGGTTTTGGATTCAATACATCATTCTCTGGTTCCGCCCCGCCGCAATACATGCGCACTTCGAAGATGGTTCCCGTAACAGCGTACTTACGGGCTTTGCGAGGCGCACGATTGATCGTCCAGGCCATGCAAACGATGGAAAGAACGGTTACGGCGATGATGGAGAGGCGTATGTTCATGAGCGTAAAGGTGCAAAACAGATGCCACGAATAGCCGCAAAGCCGCAAAGTTCGCGAAGGAAATCGCAAAGAATAGTGTGTATAAACAGAAATGGTGTAACGATTGTCTTGCTCTCTGTTACTTTCTCATCAAAAGACTTTGCGGAAATCTTTGCGTTCTCTGCGGCTTTGCGGCTATTTTCAGAACAGAGAAGTCTGATTCATCCCGGGAAGAGAACCTTCCAACCGCAACAGCCATTCTTTTTTCTCGAGGCCGCCTGCATAGCCGGTGAGCGAACCATCGCTGCCGATCACACGGTGACAAGGCACAACAATGGCGAGATTATTCCGGCCGTTGGCAGTACCCGCTGCGCGAATGCATTTCGCGTCACCCAAACGCACGGCAAGTTCATGGTAGGAAATCGTTTTACCGAAAGGAATGCGCGTGAGTTCATCCCAAACGCGTTTCTGGAATTCCGTTCCTGCCTGTTCAAACGGAAAAGTAAATTCGTTTCGTTTTCCGGAGAAAAATTCCTGGAGTTCGCTCAGGCATTGCTGCTCAAGCGGGGTATTGGGTTGCGTCCGTTCCGCATGTTGCTTACGAAATTCCACAGCGGTAATGTGTGTGGAATTGCTTCGCACGTGAATCGGCCCCAGTGGTGAGTCAAAGGAAAAGAGATTTTCATCGCTCTTCGCAGGGACTGCCACTGCGACTGCTACTGCCACTATTTTTTCTTCACCAGCGTCTTCCTGCATTCTTCAAGCAATTGATCACGGTCAATGGGAACAACTCCCACACTTTCGCAAACGAGTCCGCCTGCGATATTCGAAATTTCTGCGAGCAATTCGGGCTTCAATCCCGCCGCCAGGCAAAGCGCAGCTACACTCACCACGGTATCGCCGGCACCGGAAACATCAGAGATATTACGCAGGTGTGCCGGAATCCGTTTTTTTACTTTTCGTCCGTGGATATAAATCCCATGTTCGGAAAGTGTGATCAGCGCGAGATCAATTTTCAGTTTTGATTTCAACGCGTCTACCGCTTTGGATAATTCACGTTCATTCGCGTGATTGAAATCCATTTTCAATCCTTCGCGCAATTCTTTCAGGTTCGGCTTAAACAGCGTTGCACCCTGGTAATGCATAAAATGTTTTTTCTTCGGGTCAACGACCACCGGAATTTTCAAGGCGCGTGCAAGGCTCACCACCGATTTGATCAGCGGAACAGTGATCAACCCTTTATCGTAATCTTCGAAAATGATCACGTCTATTTTCTGCGTTTCAAGCAGGTACGCGATACGTTCTTCGAATTTATCTGTTTCTTCTTCGGTAATGTCAGTCTCCACTTCTTCATCCACGCGAAGAAGATGGTGATTGTTGCTCATGATCCGTGTCTTAACCGTTGTAATGCGGTCGCGGCTTTTCAGGAGACCTTTCGGTGCGAGTTTTTGTTCCTGCATTAATTCCAGGAAACGCTGACCGTCTTTGTCGACTCCAATAACAGAACACAAAACGGGAGTGGCTCCAAGCGCCTGCACGTTCAACGCAACGTTTGCTGCGCCACCGAGGCGTTGTTCTTTCTTTGAAATAGAAACAACAGGTACCGGTGCTTCCGGAGAAATGCGTGTGACTTTTCCCCACATGTAATTGTCGATCATCACATCGCCAATGATCAACACGCGAAGTTTGCTGAACTTCTCGAAGATGCTGCGGATTTCTTTGTCGGAATAGTTACCCACTTTGAGCGTTTGATTTTTTGAATTATTGGAGTTTAGCGAGTGCTTCTTTCATTCTTCTCACGGCTTCTTTCAGTTTTGCATCCGCTGCTGCATAAGAAATCCGGATGTATTTGTCTTCACCGAATGCTGCGCCGGGAACAATGGCCACGTGTGCTTCATCCAGCAAAAACATACTGAGGTCGGTTGCATTGTTGATCACGTAGTTGCCGTATTTCTTTCCGAAGAATGCGCTCACTTCCGGGTACACGTAAAATGCACCATCGGGAATATTCGTTTTCATTCCGGGAATATCGTTCAACCCGGCAAGTACAAGATCGCGGCGCCGTTTGAAAGCATCACGCATTTCATAAGTCGTTGTTGGATCCATTTTCATCGCAGCGTACATTGCCTTCTGCGTGATGGAACTTGTAGCCGACGTAAATTGTCCCTGCATTTTATCGCAGGCTTTCGCGATCCACAGCGGAGCGGCGAGAATTCCTCCGCGCCAGCCGGTCATTGCAAATCCTTTGGAAACTCCGTTGATGGTGATCGTGCGGTCGTAGCTGAAATCAAACTGCGCCATGCTTTCGTGTTTTCCCACGAAGTTGATGTGCTCATAAATCTCATCGCTCATGATGTACACACCTTCGTGCTTGGCAACAACTTCTGCAATGGCTTTCAGTTCTTCACGCGAGTACACCGATCCGGTAGGATTGCACGGCGTGCTGAACATGATCAAACGTGTTTTCGGAGTGATCGCTGCAGCAATCTGCTCGGCAGTCACTTTGAAATCATTTTCAATCGTTGTTTCAACGATCACCGGTTTTCCATCGGCCAGCTTGAGGATTTCGAGATAACTCACCCAGTATGGCGAAGGAATGATCACTTCATCGCCCGGGTTTACCATGCTCAATACGATATTGGCAATCGATTGCTTCGCACCGGTAGATACTACGATCTGGTCTGCGGAGTAATTGAGATTATTATCGCGTTTGAATTTTTCAGAGATCGCCTGCCGCAGTTCCAGGTAACCGGAAACGTGCGTGTAATAACTGAAATCAGAATCAATGGCGTCGTGTGCTGCTTTCTTGATTTCTTCCGGCGTATGAAAATCCGGTTCACCGAGACTAAGACTGATTATGTCGATGCCTTGTGCAATCAGTTCTCGGCTTTTTCTTGCCATCGCGATGGTCTGCGATTCACTCAGCCTGTTGATGCGGTCAGAAAGATGTTGCATAAGGAAAATGGTCCGGTTAAGGAAAGGGCGAAGATCGGGAATTAATTTAAAGATTCAATGATTGAAAAATTGAAGTCATTCGCACAATCTTCAGCGCTGCATAATTCAAAATTCAAAGATTGAATGATTGAAGGCATTAGCACCATCCTCCGCGCGCGGACACGTGTGAATGGGTAAATTTTGAATCATTGAATTATTGAATCTACGCCTTATTCGAGCGGAGCCATTCCCATTTCCACCCACTCTTCACTCGCAGGGCCGTACATGCCAGCCACTTTCATTCCAAGAATGCGCATCATGATCACAAGTTCGCCGCGATGATGCGACTGGTGACGGATCAATACGCTCAGCGTTTCTCCTTTTCTCCATTCTTCACCGTACATGTTGTCTTTTTTTTCAAGATCAGCATCAGTCCAGTTCTTTTTCACCTGTTCCGCGCAGGAATCGGCCCACTGACGATATGCATCGATAAGTTCTTTTTTTGTCCAGAACAAATCTACCTCTTCATGATAACCGTCGATCTTCAAACCCGTACGCTCCATCATTTCACCTACGGTATGCGTAATGTGATACGCAAGACGCGAACAGCTTCTGACATTCGGGTGCACCTGCTCGTGAAAGCGGTGCTCATCAATGAGCGAAAATAATTTGAGTGTGGATTCGGTTTCGTATTTCCACTCGGCGAGAAAATCGTTGACTTGTCTGTACATGCCGCGAAGATAATACGTTATTTTTTCAGCGAGCTTGTCCGAAGCGGAACTGAAGGGCTCAGTCTGACAATATTCTTCGATGTAAATTTTGTGTAATGAGACAGGACAAACGTCTCGCTTTGGAAAATTCTTTAATTGTCCAAAGGACTCCTTCGGAGGGTAGTGTCTCAGTTTGCAATGTTGCATTCAACGGAGTTGGATAAGAAACGGTTGAAACCGTTTGGGAATTGTGTCAACTCTATTGCCGGGGGCTTAAGCCCCCGGCAATAGACAGTTCCAGATTGCTCAACCGCTTAAGCGGTTTTCATCATCGCATTGTGACCAAACTGAGACACTAGCCTTCGGAGAAACCACTTGTCAGACTTGAGCGGAGCCGAAGTCAGACAAGCGATGAAAATTCACGAATCACGAACCCCGGTACGTCGCCACCCACCCAGCATCCTGCATGTCTTTGAGTAAACGGAATGCATCATCGCCCCAGATCACATCAACCATCGGATCGGTGATCGGTCCATAACCTTTGAGAATTTCGAGTTGTCCTTCTGAAGGCATGAGTGGTTTACGCGCCCAGCCGGGACCAGGGCCTTGCGGTTCCAACGTGTTCGCCTGGTTGATTTTACGCGGCGCAGCAACGTAAAAAGGCCATTCTGCATAGCGCAAACGCCAGAGATCATTTACAGGATTGCACCGCATTCCACCATTGTACAACATGTGATTGATTACGGTATCGTTAAAAAATCCGCAGTCGATCAAACCATGTTCCGCAAATAAATTTTTGCCTTCCGGGTTTGCAGGGCTGGTTTGAAAACCGCACGCAATGCTCATGAACTCTGCCTGCGAAATGTTGGTGCCTTCAATGGGCTTTTTCGGATCGTCCCATTTTCGGATGATGTGAAACGTAACTGCCGTACTGTTGGCTCCGGGCATCAACGAAAAACCGAGGTACTCTTTGTAATACAAACTCACTTCCGACGATTGCTGCAGGAAACCAAAGCAGGTAATCGCGAAAATCAAAACAAGGAGTAAGGGCCTGAGCCGTTTCATGAGTGAGTCAAATTTAAGCAATTAAGGTCAAAATGGCCACGAAGGCACAAAGCCACTAAGTCGCACAAAGGCTTTACTTCGTGATGCTTAGTGTCTTGGTGACTTCGTGGCAAATCCATCAAATTTCGAGCCTTTGCACCTTATTTGACCGGTTCAAAATCCACGTGAAAATGGTCATCGTGCTGTTTATTGGTCGCCGGAGGCAGGTTCATGGCCAGGTAAATGCCTTTGTTTTTCACTTTTTTCCCGTTTGGCGTGGCGTAAAAATCGTCCTTCAGTTCAAGTTTAAGAATGACTTTTTTGACATGCAACCCGAGTTTACGCGCTTGTTTATCGAGCGATAAAATCTGCAGACCGAGAAGATTGAAGTCGATGGAAATTGTGCTGTCGCGGGTGTAACGTCCTTTGTCATCAAAATCAAGCGAGTAATGATACCCGCCACATGAGTCGAGTCCGTAATACGGCATGCTGTCTTTGACAAGCGGAACCATAAGATCAACACTCCGTCCGTTTTGATGCGTGCGATGTCCCGGAATGGGACCACCGTTCACGAGGCCCGATTCCATGTAACAGAATTTTCTGCCCGGTGCAGTCGTATTCAGTTCGTTGTATGAATTGAGCAACGTATTCATCATTTTATCGCTCATGAATTCATGTCCCATGATGTAACTCCCGGTATCGTAGCACCGGAAATTTACTCCTTCAAATGGCATGAGCTTTCCGTGTTCCATGGAACCACCGGCTTCTGTGCCGTGACAAATGCTGGGCAGTGAATCTCCTTTGTGTTCGCTGTAATATTTCTGTACGCGGTTCACCGGAATTTCATCGGGAGTGGAACTGAATTGTGCGGCTCCGGTAACAATTGCGGCGGTGAAGAAAAGGATCAGTTGTGGGGTCATGCGTTTTCTGTATTTAATTACTGAAATCTAGAATGAAAACGCGAGCCGGCCGTGTGGAGTTGTGCAGCTGCGCAGATTATTTCCGCAAGTGGAGGGAATGGGGAGATAAGCGGGTGATAGCCGCAAAGCCGCGGAGCTCGCAAAGGAAAACGCAGAGCACTTGCGTTGAAAAAGTAGAGGTTGCACTTTGCCTTCTAAAAAAATCTCACAAAACCTTTGCGGAATCTTTGCGTGCTCTGCGGCTTTGCGTCTATATTATCGGGAAATGCTTATTTTTACGACAATTCACGCAAACTCTATGAATTTCGAACTGATTATAGATCTTCTCAAGATCATCATTCCCGCGGTGATCGTATTCCTCGGCTGTTTTCTTACTGTTCGCCATTTTCTCGATACAGAAGCACGAAAGCGTCTTGCTGAAATCCGTCTCGCCAACCAGGGTGTTGTTACACCGATGCGTTTGCAGGCATACGAACGCCTGGCTATTTTCCTTGAGCGCATTCACCCGCACATGATCGTGACGCGTGTACACAAGAGCGGAATGAGCGCGCGTTTGTTGCAATCGGAACTGACCAAAGTGATCCGCACAGAATTTGAACACAACCTCTCGCAGCAGATTTATATGTCGAACCACGCCTGGGAAATGGTGAAGACTGCGAAAGAAGAAATTACCAAACTCGTGAACGTTGCTGCGTCCAAACTTCCGGATACTGCAACAGGAGTTGAACTGAGCCAGATGATTCTCCAGATCTCACAACAGATTGAGAAAATGCCGACGCAGGTGGCGCTTGAGTATATTAAGAAAGAAGTCGGCCAGGTATTTTAATGTGCAGATTAACCGATGTGCAGATGTGCAGATTCGCACATTCCATCGCACCGTGTGAATAATTGCGATGAAAGAAAAATCCGAAACAGAAGCTGCAAAGAAATTCCTGACCGATTCCGGAATCGAGATCAAACGCGTTTACCCGAAAACAGAACGTGAAGAAGAACAACCCGGTGAATTTCCGTTCACACGTGGAGTGCAGCCCGATATGTACCGCGGGAAATTGTGGACGATGCGCCAGTACGCAGGATTTTCAACTGCTGAAGAATCGAACAAACGCTATCACTATTTATTGAAGAACGGAACAACCGGATTGTCTGTGGCGTTTGATCTGCCCACACAAATCGGTTACGATTCGGATCACGCATTTTCCGAAGGAGAAGTTGGAAAATCAGGTGTGGCCATTGATTCATTGCGCGATATCGAAATTCTTTTTGATGGAATCAAACTGGATGAAGTAACGACATCGATGACGATCAATTCAACGGCGTCGATTTTACTGTCGATGTACATTGCCCTCGCGAAAAAGCAGGGTGCCGACATCAAAAAAATTTCCGGTACGATCCAGAACGATATTCTGAAAGAATACGCTGCACGCGGGACGTACATCTATCCGCCGAAGCCTTCCATGCGCATCATCACAGATATTTTCGAATACTGTTCGCACGAAGTTCCGAAATGGAATACGATTTCGATCTCCGGGTATCACATCCGTGAAGCAGGATCAACGGCGGTGCAGGAACTCGCTTTCACATTGGCAAACGGAAAGGCGTATTTGCAGGCCGCTATTGCCAAAGGATTGGACATCGACGTGTTCGCGAGACGTTTGTCGTTCTTTTTCAACGCGCACAATAATTTTTTCGAAGAAGTAGCTAAGTTTCGTGCGGCGCGAAGAATGTGGGCAACAATCACCAAAGAACTCGGTGCGAAAGATACGCGTTCGATGATGTTGCGTTTTCACACCCAGACCGGCGGATCAACACTTACGGCTCAGCAGCCGCAGAACAACATCATCCGTGTCACGCTCCAGGCTTTATCCGCGGTGATGGGCGGAACACAAAGCCTGCACACAAACGGATTTGATGAAGCGCTGGCATTGCCCACCGAAGAAGCTGCACGCATTGCCTTGCGCACCCAACAGGTGATCGCTTACGAAAGTGGTGCTGCAGATTCCGTTGATCCTTTCGCCGGTTCGTACATGGTGGAAGCGCTCACGGATGAAATAGAAGCAAAAGCCTGGGAATATATCCGGCGCATCGACGCAATGGGTGGATCTGTTGCAGCCATCGAGGCCGGATTCATGCAGGATGAAATTGCTGCATCGTCGTATGCGTACCAATCGGGAATTCAATCGGGAGAAAAAATTATCGTGGGTGTCAATAAATTCACCTCCGAAGAAAAACCGATGCAGAACCTGCTCACGATCGACGACAGCATCCGGCAGACTCAGATCGACAAGATCAATGTGGTGAAAGCTTCACGCGACAATGAAGACGTGAAAGCAAACCTGGCCGCTATCGAACGTGCCGCGCGTGGCGATGAAAATCTCATGCCGCATATTCTGAAAGCGGTTGAATCGTATGCCACGCTGGGTGAGATTGCGGATGTGATGCGCGGGGTGTTCGGGGAATTCAGATAGACGCTTCTGCGCTTGTCATTCCTCGGCTCCGCTCGGTCTGACAAGTAGTTTCAATACAAGAGTGTTGTATGAAGGACGTTCTCCACGACTCGTAAACTCGTATTTTGTTCGGAGGACCTTGTCAGACCGAGCGGAGCCGAGGCTGACAAACGTTGCATCTATTCGTTCTCCGAAAACTCCGGCGTCGCCGCGCTATCCAGCACAAGAATAAAAATATCCTCATTATCCCGCTTCATGAGATAATGCTCGCGCGCAAATTTTTCGAGAAGTTTGGGATTGCTCTGGAGTTCGGCCATTTCTTTTTGATTACGCGCAATTTCATTGCGGTAATACTGCACGTCACCTTCGAGTTTTTTCACTTCGTTACGTCGTGCGAACTGCGAGAAGAGATCGTTTTTGTCGAAGAACAGGAGCCACACGGCCAGCGCGACAAGTACAAGGATATATTTGTTGCGTGCAATTTTTCCGAACCGGCTTAGCGTTTTCACTCTGCAAAGGTAGTCGCGTGCCCAGCGAAAACCCTTGATGTGCAAAACTATGGTCAAATGTTAATAAGGGTGCGAAAGCGATTTCGGTAAAAACCAGTTTCGCGCCGATGGCGCTCGGGTGTTTTCGTGCTTGCTAGCCTGTTGCTTACGCAACAGGCTAGCAAGGTTTCGCCCCGATGGGGCTCAATGAGAACTCTATTATTGCACTCCATGAGAACTCTATTATTGCACTGGTAACAATAGCCGCGTGATATGATTTTTTCTTCGACCGCAGCGGTGCGATTTTCCGTGGTCGAATTTCACCCGGATAAGGCATGGCCAACCGCATACACAACGAGCCTTGGGCTTTTCAAAGCCGAGCCGCATCGCGGCGACACCTCGCTAGCCAGTTGCGTAAGCGACTGGCTAGCTATGGGTCCGCACCACCCGAGCGCCATTGGCGCGAAACCACTCGTCATGCCGGAATGTTAATGAGCTCCGACCGTTTTACATGCACGGTGTATGATGCCGCACATGGAGCCGCGTCGCGGCGAAACATAGCTAGCCAGTTGCGAAAGCGACTGGCTAGTTATGGGTGCGCACCACCCGAGCGCCATCGGCGCGAAACCACCCGCTATGTGGGAATGTTAATGAACTCCGACCGTTTTACATGCCCGGTGTATGATGCCGCACATGGAGCCGCATCGCGGCGAAACATAGCTAGCCAGTTGCGCAAGCGACTGGCTAGTTATGGGTGCACACCACCCGAGCGCCATCGGCGCGAAACCACCCGCTATGTCGGAATGTTAATGAGCTCCTGCCGTTTTACATGCGCGGTAGATGATGCGGCACATGGAGCCGCATCGCGGCGAAACATAGCTAGCCAGTTGCGTAAGCGACTGGCTAGCTATGGGTGCGCACCATCCGAGCGCCATCGGCGCGAAACCAACCGTTACGCCGGAATGTTAATGAGCTCCGGATGTTTCACCTGCACCGACGCGCGCAGCATCCACAACATTTTGCCGTGTTCTTTCAGCACGCCGGTAAGCAAGTCTGCGGTAGCCTCATCCTGGCGGTCCTGCGCCAACGCAATGGTTTTCCGGAGCAGGGCTTCGAGTTTCTGGTGTTTTTCCGAAAGCCGCATCAAAAGCTCATCGGCGTCAGGAGAAATTTCCGTTGCTCCCATGAGCGGAGAACCGGAAACTCCTTGCCCCAGCTGGCGCACCCGTTCGGCAATATCGTCGATGAACCCGTCGAGCGTGGCGTATTGCTGCCCAAACAGTTCGTGCAATGAGAAAAATGCAGGACCGGTTACATTCCAGTGTGCCTCACGGGTAGCGATTGCGAGGCGTGTTTCGGAAATAACCAACTCCCGGAGAAGTTCGACCAGCGTACGGTCGGTATGATTGACGTTGTTCATAGTATCAGTTTTGTTGATACAAATTTGGGAAATATAGTTTATCATGATTATTGATTAACTTTACCTATCAATAAACAAAAACTATGACACTGCAACAACTTGAATATGCCATCGCCATCGGTAAAACCGGGAGTTTCGTTCTCGCCGCCGATCTCTGTTTCGTTACACAGCCCACTTTGTCCATGCAGGTGAAGAAGCTCGAGGAAGAAATCGGAATTACCATTTTCGACCGCAGCCGACAGCCGGTAACCATTACTGACGCAGGAAAAATATTTCTCGACCAGTCGCGCGTGGTGGTGCGCGAGAAAAACCGCCTGATGGAAGTTTTGTCTGCAGTGCGCGGGGAAATTGCGGGCGAATTCAGGCTGGGAATTATTCCAACCCTTGCACCATATCTCGTGCCGCTGTTTCTGACCCGGTTCGTGGAGAAATATCCGAAGGTTCACCTGGAAGTGGAAGAGTTAACGACGGCGCTCATCACGCAAAAGCTGAAAAGTGAAAGTCTCGATGCGGGCATTCTTGCAACGCCGCTGGATGAACCGCAATTGCACGAGAGTTTTCTGTTCAACGAACCGTACGTGGCTTACCTGTCGAGGAAGCATGCACTGTGGACCAAAAAGCAATTGAAACCTGACGACGTGGATGCGGGTGATCTTTGGCTTCTCGCCGACGGTCACTGCATGAAGAACCAGGTTTTACAACTCTGCAACCGCCGTAAGGAAAAAGGCAATGGTCAGCATTTCGAATACCGCAGCGGAAGCATAGAAACATTGCGCCGCATGGTAGAAACCGGAAAAGGAATGACCATTCTTCCCTGGCTTGCTGTTCCTGCCTTGTCGAACAAACAACAGGAAGCCGTGCGTTATTTCCGGACACCGGAACCCGTGCGTGAAATAAGCCTGGTGGTGCATCGTGCACAATTGAAAAAAGCAATCGTGGATGCGTTGACAGAAGAAATACAAAATGCGATCCCGGTGCATCTCCGCCGGTCGGTGAAACAGCAAGTGCTCAGCATCAGCTGATATTCGAAAAATCAGGACACTTATCCGGCAACGAAACAGTATTGAATGTTTCTTTCTAAATTACATACATGAAACGTTTGCGTAATCTAAGTGTACTGTGTGGCCTGGTCGTGCTGATTGCAGCAGCTGCTTTCAGGGCAGATACCGACACCACCGAAGCGAAAGCGGAAAACCGTGTTACGCTGGGCGGAATTCCGGAAGCGAAAAAAGGAACTTTCCGTGCAGAACAGATGGCGAACGCGCGTGTAAAAGGTGCATACCAGTTGAAATGGGACAGCATCACATCGCACCTGAAACAACTGAACGTTGCCGTTGACCAGCTTGAAGTTTTCATCCGTGGTTTTAAGGAGGAAAAGCAACTCGAGGTTTGGGTGAAGCAGAAGAAAGACACCAGCTGGAAAATGTACACCACATACCCGATCTGTGAAAACTCCGGAGAGTTGGGGCCGAAACGCTGCCAGGGCGATTACCAGGTACCTGAGGGATTTTACAAAGTGAACATTTTCAATCCGTACAGTAACTATCATCTTTCGCTGGGTGTGAGCTATCCCAATGCTTCAGATAAAATCTTCGCCTGTAAACGCGACGCCGGAGGTTCGATCATGATACACGGAAATTGCGTGACCATCGGTTGCATTCCGATTACCGACGACAAGATCCGTGAGCTGTACGTGTTGTGCGTTGAAGCGAAAAACTCCGGGCAAAAAGAAATTCCCATCCATCTTTTTCCTGCACGATTGAATAATGCAAATCTCCTGCGCATCAAAGGTGCAGAGGAAAATACAACCATCCGTGTTTTCTGGGACAACTTGAAAACCGGGCATGATTGGTTCGAAACCAGAAAGAAACTGCCGAAAGTGACGGTGGATACGAAGGGAAAATATATTTTCAGCTGACCGGGTGATACCGTGGTGTTTCGCACGCAAATATTCCTAACTTCTCGCTGGCAAACACCCTTCTATGAAAGAACTCACCATATTTCTTCGCGGATTTTTTTTCTGCACCATCTTACTTGTCGCTGCACCGTTACAGGCGCAATTGAACACATTTGAAAAAGTGTGGTATCCTTCCCTGTACCCGTATTCCGTGGGTCTTGACATTGTTGCAACCAGTGATGGGTACACCTTACTGGTGGCCACGAGCGACAATATGTTTGTTCACCCGCAAGGATATTCGCTCGTGCACACCGACATGAATGGTGTTCCGCAATGGTCGCAATACTACTGCCCGGTCGACGATTGGCCCGCCGGCGTATTGAAACGTACAACCGACGGAGGATACATACTTGCTGTTTCTGTTTTTGATACATCGGGTCTTTACCACGATATCGCAATGATCAAAACAGATTCGGTGGGAAACCTGGAATGGAGCAGGTGTTACGGAGGTGATCACGAAGACGAGTTGGGCATGGTCATACAAACACTCGACGGCGGTTACCTCTTGTGTACATCGGTGATTGATATGACTTACCAGTTTTACGGTATGCCACTGATCCTGACCAAAACCGACAACCTGGGAGTGGTCCAATGGAGTTATGAGTATTACGACACGCTGCCGACAAAACCGCACTGGAAGGATGTGACCGAATGCGGTGAGGGAGGCGGGTATCTTGTGCTCGAAAGAAATATTACGCTACGCATTGATCCGGCCGGCAATATTCTCTGGGCGAAATTATTCAACAGTACGGTTTTCCGTCGCGTGTTCTGGACCGGCGATGGATTTACATTGGCAGGAAATGTTAATTCGGGACCGCCCTCACTGATGCGGCTCGATACAGCAGGCACGCAATTGTGGCACAAGTATTACCCGACCAACACCAACGCGTTGTATCCAAACATTCACGATGCTGTGCGCACCAGTGACGGAGGTTATGCACTCACGGGTGAAGGTATTGATACAAACTCCGTATTGTACGATCGCGCAACGCTGCTGCGAACAGATTCGGCGGGAAACATGTTCTGGCACCGAGCTTACACGGCTGCTTACAACGGAAGAGCCGATGGAGTTGCCCAGGATCATACCGGCTCATTCGTTATGACCGGCAGTACGAATGATTCGCAGAACATGGCCCACATGATCTATTTTTTAAGAACGGACAGCGCGGGCAAAACGTACTGCAATGAAACAAATGCCGCGATGCCCACGCAAAGTGTGAATGTTCCGTATGTAAATCACCCGATGTTCAGGGTAAACAATGGGCACAATATGTTGTACCCCATCACGCCGCATGCTTTCAGTATACAAGACAGCTTGTATTGTTTCACCACGGGCATGGAAGGACCAATCCTGTCTTCGGGGATCGCTGTTTTTCCAAATCCTTCGGAGGGTGATTTCACGATCAGGCGCAGCAACGCGGGTGAAACCGCATCACTCGTCATCCTGGATGTTACAGGTAAAATTGTATCGGAAGATGCGGATGCTTTTGCAAAAGGTCAGGCTGAAACAACCATCGCGCTGGATCTTGCGCCGGGAATGTATTTCATACAGGTAAACTCTGAAACGGAAAAGCTGACCTTGAAGATTATCTTCCGGTAAACCAGCTGCGATCAATAGAATTCATATTCGTAGTATGTATAATCGGTAGCACCCATTTCTCCGGACTGTCGTGTTTCCGCAATGCATAAACCATTGCTGTCGTAATAGAAGGTATGGGTACGTATAAGATCGTTCGCATTGGTAAATAAACGTTCAACGGAGTGTTTGGGAAAATATTCCGTTGTTGTTCTCGTCTCCGTTTGTCCCTTTCGTGTCCGTGTTTCCCTGAGCGTATAGCGTTGCAGTGAATCTGTTTTCGTAACCGTAATCAGTTCAATCTTTCCTTTGTGGTTATAGGATATTGTACTGTCGGCCCCGGTTATGTTATTCCAATATATAACCTCTTGCAAGCGCAGTTTGCCTTTATCGCCGACAAAGCGCTTTTCACAGGTCCACTCATCCGTGTAGATGTATTCGTGTCGCTCGTGAGCCATTTGCCACCGGGCCTGCGGACTTATAATGCTATCGGTCCATTCCACACTGGTTCTTCTTCCCTGCGCATTGTACGTACTGTTGGCGCGCGTGACTAAGCAATAGAAATTGCTACCCAGGTGCTCAGTCATGTACACAGACTTCGTTGAATCCCGGAGGTGAAGTTCACGCGAGAACATGACTCCATCCATGTATGACTCCGTGGTTGTCATCCGCCAGCCGTTTTCTGTACGGTGCGTGGTTACGGAACTATCCATCCGCGAACCCGCGATGTGCCAGGTGACGAAAACATCTCCGCGCGTGATAAAAGTATCGCGGTGAAACCGGGTGGTGCTGTCGCTATAATAGACGCGACAGGTTGATGTGGTTTTGCCGGATGTATCATACGTTGTTCGTGAAAGAAGTCTCCGGTCGTCGCCCTCACCTTGGTAGGAAACGAATGTTTTGATCCGGAAAGAGTCAACGATTGCTTTCGACAGGAAATACTGGCCGTGCAGGGGATATTGTGCTGAAACAAAAAAAATGAAAAGAAAAAGAAGCCGCATCATGTGTGTATAACGTGCAGGAAGGGGAAAGTTACATAGTCAGTATCAGTAATCAGTGTCAGTAGTCAGTGACACTACTTCACGGCGTTATTCCGCTTCTCACTGATAATCTCAAACTTCATCGAGATCGACTCCCCGTTTTCATCCACGCACGTGAGCGTATGTTCTCCCTGATCCGGGTTCAATGCCAGCTGGTGAAACCCGGTTGTGGTGGCCACGTACGTGTTGTCGATGTGCCAGAAAACTTTCATGCCTGAATTCCGGTGGGCAATTTCAAAAACAGCACGCCCGGGTTTTCCATCGAGCTCAACAGGAATATACAGCTGCGTTTCTTCGCGCGGATATACGAACTCCATCGAGTGTTTCGATTGCCCGATGCACGATTCCTTCCACGGTGGCAAGGGTTTGTACATGGGATTTTTAACCTTGTAATAATATTCCATCGTAGGCGGAAGAATGAACCACGGCACGTGCTGCATATTGGATGGATCTTCACAATCGCTGTTGACGCGGAATTGCCCGGTGCGGTCGAGATGAATCGTGCGGTGGTACGGACACGCGTTGGTGCGCACACCCGCAGCAGGAACCCACATGGTTTCTTTTTCGCAAATGTCGAGTGAGCGGTAACCACTCTGTTTGCAGACTGAAATCTGGACCATGTCTTTCTGCGGCTTTCCAAACCACGTGCCTTGTTCGAGCAGCGAAAAAATATCAAACATCACCGGCGCAGCTGTATTGATTCCGATCAACCCCGGGCGACCTTCACCACTGGCATTGCCCACCCAAACGGCTACGACATA
>Ga0193752_1000430_pt1 | contig 40839 bp, 38 predicted proteins | sample H1c1metaG_FD_144924 | JGI IMG/M metagenome (GOLD analysis project Ga0193752, IMG submission 144924) | Soil microbial communities from a riparian zone of the East river system, Colorado, United States - H1c1 | ecosystem: Environmental > Terrestrial > Soil > Riparian zone | place: USA: East River... | reverse complement strand
AAAAATAAATTTGGTTATAAAGGAGGAGCCGAATGATTTTAAACTCATGCGCAAAGATAATGAGCAGGGAGATACTGGATACCGGATTCTGGATAAAGATCTGGTATCTGGTATCCAGTATCCCGTATCATTCCTTCTTCACCCCAATAACCGGCAGCGATCTTTCCCTTATTAGTTGATTGAACTTCGGCACATCTTCCTCCATGATCTTTTTTAATTTATTCAATTGCAGGTCTGCCTGGGCAGATAATTCTGCATATGCATCTTTTACCTGTTTTGCGGGTGCGGCATTACCGCTGGATGCGAAGTCATATAAGCCGGATATCTTATCATCGAGTCGTATCGGGTAATTCAAAACATCCTGCCCGCTCCTGGCCTTTGTTTGGTGCAGTGCTTCTTCAATAAATGTCATTTGCTTATTTATTGTATCTGCCATCTGCTTGATATCCTTAGGCACATCCTTACCCTGCTTATCAATGAAATCATTTAATTGCTTCCTGATGTCACGGATATTTTTTCCTGCTTTTTGTATCTCTGAGAATTTATCCCTGACAGTAAGCAGAAAATTAGCCTGCTCTTCATAATCGGCCTGTGATATATTATAAACGGGATTTGCCTTGATGGTAAAACTTCCTTCAACGGAATCTTTTTCCACCCTTATTTTATAAAAGTATTGTCCTGGCGCAGCCTTAGGTCCCGGAACATTCCCATGCCAGAGGATCAATCCTTCCACCCTTTCCGCAGGCGGGTAAAACATGTTCCATACAAACTGGTTCATGCCTTTATTCACTTCTATCTTTTCTGCTGTTTCTTTTGCCCTGGTTGAAAAAGACCTGATCAGTTTTTTATTCTTATCCAGGATATCAATGCTTACTTTGGCAGAATCGGATGCACTCTTCAGGTAATAATTTATTACAGAACCATTGGGTGGGTTCATGCCTGCATTTCTTGCATTGAGGTTTTGAAACCCGGAAAAACGATAAGCATCATTTACAGCAAATACATGAAGGTTCTTATTTAATATATTATTATCTTTTTGTTGAATTATTGTCAGGTCATCCAATACCCAAAAAGACCGGCCCTGTGTTGCCACGATCAGGTCATTTTCTTTTATGGTGAGATCGGTGATGGGTACGGGCGGTAAATTCAACTGGAATGGTTTCCAGTTAGCGCCATCATCATAACTGATATACATGCCGTACTCTGTGCCGCAATATAAAAGGCCGGACCTTTTTTTATCTGCCCTTAAAGCACGGGTAAAATGCATGGCGCTGATCCCGTTGGTGATCTTTGTCCATGTTTTGCCATAATCTTCTGTTTTAAAAAGATAAGGTGCAAAATCATCGCTCTTATATTTTGTGCCAACAAAATAGGCTTTGCCTTTTTTGAACGGATCGGTTTCAACACAGTTCCACATCATCCATTGCCCCGCTTCCTTCGGTGTTACATTTTCCCAGTTCTTACCACCGTCTTTACTTACGTGTACCAGCCCGTCATCACTGCCTGTCCATAACAGGTCTTTTTCCAATGCGGATTCGGTCCCGGTAAAAATGGTACAATAAACTTCCACGCCGGTATTATCTTTTGTTATTGGTCCGCCGCTTGAACGCTGGCGAACCTTATCATTGGTTGTAAGGTCCCCACCCAATGCTGTCCATGAGGCACCTTCATTTTCGGTAGCAAATAAAATATTTCCGCCTGCATATAATTTTTTAGGATTATGCGGCGAAAAGAAAATGGGGAAGTTCCATTGAAAACGATACCTGGCAACATCGGCGCCGCCACCCAGGGGGTCATCGGGCCACACGCTTACGGCACGGTTCTCCCCGGTCTTATGGTCTAACCGCGATAAGTAGCCGCTGTAATTTCCGCCATAAATAATATCCGGGTTCAACGGATCGGCAACCACGTAGCCGCTTTCTGCTCCCGCAGTTTCCTGCCAGTCGCTTTGCGTTATTTGTCCGCCTGCACTTCTTGACAGGATCCTTACGGTAGAATTATCCTGCTGTGCCCCGAGTATCCTGTAGGGGAAATGATTATCGGTGCTCACACGATAGAACTGGGCCGTGGGCTGGTTCTCATAAGTACTCCAGTTATTGCCGCCGTCAAAACTTATTTGTCCGCCGCCATCATCAGCAATGATCATCCTGTTCCCGTTCTCGGGGTCTATCCAAAGATCATGATGATCACCATGCGGTGTATTGATATTCCTGAAGGTCCTTCCACCATCCGTACTTTTTAAAAAGCTAACATTAAGTACGTAAACAATATTCTCGAATTTGGGATCAACAAAAACCTTTGTATAATACCATGCACGCTGGCGGATATTATTATCGCTGCTTTGCAATGTCCAGCTTTCACCCGCATCATTGCTTACAAACAAACCACCTGAAGGATTTTCTATCAGTGCATATACCTTATCGGTATTGGATGGGCTTACTGTAACCCCCACAATGCCCCATAGCCCTTTTGGCATTCCTTTACTAAATGAAATATTTTTCCAGCTATCGCCACCATCAACACTCTTCCATAATCCTCCGCCATCTCCTCCGCTTTCCAAACTATAGGGTGTGCGTTGTATGCGCCATGTACCTGCATACAATACTGAAGGATTGCCGGGTTCCATTACCAGTTCGCTGCAACCCGTTTGATTATTTATATACAAAACTTTCTTCCATGTTTTTCCGCCATCTGTTGTTTTAAAAACGCCGCGTTCTTCATTAGGCCCGAACAAATGACCTATTGCAGCTACCCAAACGATATCGGGGTTCTTTGGATGAATGACAATGCGGCTGATATGGCGACTATCTTTCAACCCTATGCTCTTCCAGCTTCTTCCTGCATCATCACTCCGCCACATACCGAAGCCCTCGCTAACATTTCCCCGAAGTGTATTCTCACCTTCACCAACATATAAAATGGTTGGGTCGCTTGGTGCTACAGAAACAGCACCAATGCTGCCGCCAAAATATTTGTCGCTGATATTTTTCCAGTTACTGCCGCCATCAATGGTCTTCCATACACCACCACCGGTTGCTCCAAAATAAAAAGTATTCTTCTGTTCATAGTCCCCGGCAACCGCACCGCTCCTGCCCCCGCGGTATGGCCCTATTGAACGGTATTTTACTTTACTGAATAAAATGCTGTCTTCATTAACAGCCGCTGCAATAATTGATTTTTTTTGAGAAAATGCTGCTATAGCGACTGAAGCAGTCGCTAAAAACAATATTGATTTTTTCATATCCGTTATTTAGGTGGAAGTAAAAGTAAAAAAAAATGCCCCTAACAAAGGGGCATTTTTTTAAGATCAGTTATTTTAATTCTTAAACAGGCTCTCATCAACCGGTATATTGGTTGATATCTTATCATAAACGACAGTTCCCTGCGGGCTGGTTACTGAATATGCGAACCAATAGCCATCTGCGTTTTGCTTATAATCGCTGTAGCTTGTGCTTATATCGGTTTCCTGCCCGTTTACTGTCATCTTGCTGGAGGTTTTAACCAGCCTGCTTGTTTTTGTATCAATGTAATAGTTGCTGCTTATCCCGTTCTTAAAGGTCACTTTGAGGTTATAAGCCTCAACGCCATCAACTGTTTCTTTACCCACGAGTTCAACGGCAGTTCCTTTTTCCCTGTAGTTAAATAATGCACCCTGTGCATCCATCTGGTTTTGTGCAGATTTAAATTGTTCAGGTTCCATTTCTTCCGGTTCTGTCTTACCACGGATAGGCCAGAATGCCGACCCCTTTGTTCTGTTGGCAACCTGGTAATTTGCCATACCCATCACTTCAATATCCAAACGCAGTCCAACCATATGCGACCTTGTGCTTGTAATAGCAAGATCAGTACCCTGCACACTCATACTGCCTTCCATTTTTATTGTTTTTAAAGAGGCCAGCTTTTCTTTACCTCCCATAGCGGCTACATATTTATCAACCACATCATCTACTGTTTGAGCCTGGGCAAACTGTACCAGTATCATTGCAATTACGAATATTCCGAAAATGATCAAATTTCTCATTGTATATTTTTTTAGGGACGAAAGATAGGATAAAATCCAGCAGATTTATTTTTTTTGCTTTCCGTTTATCCTGTAACTTAAATCCATCATCTTAAAAATCAAGCGTTACTAAATGAGCAGCTTTATAATACAAGGCAATATTGTAGATATTTTAGCAAAGAACATTTTTTACGGGGAGCTTACTGTTACTGATGGAAAGATCGCCTCCATCCAAAAGCTCGCAACCTCAAATGGTAAACCCGAAATCCAAAACTATATTCTTCCCGGTTTTATCGACAGCCATGTTCATATTGAAAGTTCGATGCTGGTGCCTTCGGAATTTGCAAAACTTGCTGTTGTTCACGGCACGGTGGCAACCATCAGCGACCCGCATGAGATCGCCAATGTTTGCGGCATGGCGGGTGTGGAGTTCATGATCGACAATGGAAAAACGGTTCCTTTTAAATTTCATTTTGGCGCACCCAGTTGTGTGCCCGCAACCGTTTTTGAAACAGCAGGCGCATCTTTAAATGCCGCAGATGTGGATACCTTATTGCAAAAAAAAGAAATAAGCTACCTGAGTGAGATGATGAATTTCCCGGGGGTATTGCACGGAGATGAAGAAGTATTCAAAAAAATTGCATCTGCAAAAAAATACGGTAAGCCCGTTGATGGACACGCCCCGGGTTTAAAGGGAGAAGACGCAAAAAAATATATTGATGCCGGCATCTCCACCGACCATGAATGCTTTACTGCAGAAGAAGCCCTCGGCAAATTAAATTATGGAATGAAGATCCTTATAAGAGAAGGGAGCGCTGCAAAAAATTTTGAGGCCCTTATTGACCTGCTGCATGAACATTATGATATGATGATGTTCTGCAGTGATGACAAGCATCCTGATAGTCTTGCCGACGGGCATATCAACCAGTTGTGCGCAAGGGCTGTTGCAAAAGGCATAGATGTATTTAAAATATTACAGGCCGCATGTATAAATCCTGTTCAACATTACAAAATGAATGTTGGGTTATTAAAACAAGGCGATGCGGCAGACCTTACGGTTGTAAAAGACCTTATTGATTTTAAAGTTGTACAAACCTATATTGATGGCGTGCTGGTTGCGCAAGATGGAAGGTCAAAGATCAAAACCGGGAAATCGGCACTGATAAATAATTTTAGCTGCCATGAAAAAATACAAAATGATCTTAAAATAAAATATAACCACGAGGAAGGGATCGCTGTTATTGAAGCATTGGACGGGCAATTAATAACCAATAAACTTTTTGCTGTTCCGAAGATCGTTAATGACGAGATCGTAAGCGATACCGGAAATGATATTTTAAAAATAGTGGTGGTGAACCGCTACAAAAATGCGCCTGTTGCAAAAGTCTTTATTAAAAATTTTGGATTAAAGCATGGCGCCATTGCTTCTTCGGTAGCACACGATAGTCATAACATAGTTGCGGTAGGCACAGATGATGAAAGTTTAATGAGAGCGGTAAACCTTGTTATCCGTGAGCAGGGAGGTGTGAGCGCTGTTTATGCGGGTAAAGAAAAAGTGCTGGCTTTACCGGTTGCAGGCCTGATGAGTAATGAAGATGGCTATAAAGTTGCCGCGGATTATACTGCCATTGATAAAATGGTAAAAGAAGAAATGGGATCAACTTTAGCCGCGCCTTTTATGACCCTATCCTTCATGGCGCTGTTGGTAATACCACATTTAAAGCTGAGTGATATGGGTTTGTTTGACGGGGATGGGTTTAAGTTTGTGTAAAGCAGGCAAATTATTTTGTTAAGCTGATCCATATATCGTTTTCTGCTTCAATAATTCTTAATTCAAGCGCTTCCTGTTCTTCTAAAATTCCTTTGCTGCTGATCCTGGGATAATCTTTAATAAGTTTATCATAAGGATTATCAATAGTAGTTTTAATTAGTGTAGACGAAAAATCCCGGAAAATAAACAGGTCATCGAGTGTTTTTATGTTCGGTGATATACCATTGCCTGAAACATTTTCTTTGCCAAGGTATTTTCTTATATCGGGATAATAAACCCAAAATAATTTTTCAATTTTATTATTGGTCTTTACTATGGGACATAAACCAACTATCCTGTATTCGTAAACAAGCCTGCCCATATCAAAAACACCTTCCTCCTTTATTTCAAAGCCGATCAATTCTGCATTGGCATGATCAAATACTTTTTCCTTTTTTATAACCCTTGTAAACCTGTCGTCAACGGTATCAAATAGATCAATTTTCCCAGCTTGGGCTAAACCTGTTATGAGTTTTAATAGCCTGTTATCTGTGAATAATATCTCATTATTCCCCGGTTCAACATACCGCCAGAATTTATGACGCCATATAGCATCTTCAGCTTTCATTAATGCATAGTTCATGATCCCGTTGCTGTCATACGCAAGCTTATACTTATTTTCAGCTAATAGCGGGATCGGGCCTTCAGTTGGTATTTCAGGAAAAGCACGACTGTATTCAAATGGATTTTTATAAATGCGTTCCATTCTTTTTCTTCCGGTTGAATCCCAAACGATCCACCTACCGGTTCTGTAACCATTGTCCAGCTTCCCCTCTGCCCTTTTCCTGCCATTTGAATAAAAGGAATTATAACTACCGGTAAGCCTTCCATTTTTAAGATTATAAATGCATTTCACTTTTTCATATTCAAGCAATACTGTTCTTTCCTGGGCGGAAGAAGCAGTTATTGCAAACAATACGGCAAAAATTAAAAAGCCGGCTTTATATTTTTTCATTTTAACCTTAAAAAAGATTTAATTGCTCAAGCCCCAATATTTAATAACGCTTTTGGTAAACGCTTTTTCGCTCACATAAACTTTTACCATCCTGAATGAAACCTGCCTGTACCCTTCGAATGCATAAAATCCCCTAAACTGGATTAAATCTTCTCCCTGAAACAAATAAGAATCTCCAATTACCCTCATTCGCTTATCTCTCGGCTTATCCTTTTGTTTTGGCAGATAAACCAGGTCAAACTTAAAGTTAGAATCATATCCAAAATAGCTTCCCTCATAATATAAATTCATTGTCCAGTCAGAAAAATTTTTGTTAAAATCATTTTTGATTTTATTTTTTTCCAAATAGCTATAAGCAGCAAGCCACTCCGAAACCTGAGGAAGGCAATAAATATAACTGAGTTTTTTGCGGTCGTTTTCAGTTAGTGTTTTCCATTTACAATAATTCATTGCAGCCTCCCAGCTAATTCCGAGAACAGGAAAATCATCATACTTTTTATCAGCAATGTATTTTATGTAGTTCTCTTTTGATGTAATGCTGGAATCGGGGAGCTGGCTTAAATAAAAATTGTAAGAAGAATCTTTTTTTATTGCATCAAGGTATTCTTTGTAAGCAGCAAACATAACCTGGCTGCTTATTTCAAAGCTGTCAATCTCCATGCGGAAATTTTTTATTCTTTCAATACGGGCATACTCGTTATCATTTTTATTATACCCTATAACCTCATAAGGATTAAATACCTGCCTTGGTATAGAATAAAATACCTGGCCATTTCCAATAATAAATGAACACAGCCCGCAAATTATTAATATCCATTTTTTATAGCTCAAATGAAAAGATTTTTACTTCCCCGGCTTTGCTGCAACCACTCTCATTGCAACGCTGTCTGTTCCCTTTGGTGCAAAGTATTTTGTTTTAAAATTTGTGCTGCTACCCGGTTCAATGGTCTCGTAAATGATCTCATGGTCCTTTTGAAGTAAAGTGCCTGTCTTGCTGTAAAAGCTCAATTCCACATCTATATCTTTATAGCTGCTTACTTTGGCACTGTTGTGCAGCGTTCCTTTGATCACGGTCTGGCCCAGTATATTCTTCTTATCGTGGCCGTCGATGGTAATAAAACGGGTTGGCGCTTTCTTCTCTGCCTCTGCCAGGGTTTCTTTGCCTTGCTCGTACTTATCATTCTTTTCTGCGCTTTTGTCGCCGCTGCTGCAGGCTGTAAAGAACAGGGACAATATCAATAAACCTACGGGTATTGTTCTCATTTGAATTTATTTTGAATACAATAAAAATACATTTTTGTGAAAGACTGTGTTAAAAATAACGGAATGCTGTTCTTTTTATTTTAGTTTTGTTTGGTTTTGCCGTGGTAACACAGGAGGATGGGAGATATTTAACAGCAAATACAAAATTATTAACATGGTAATCAATCTCAGTGAAGAACATTCTTTGGTAAGCAATTGGGTCAGTGAATTAAGGGATATCGGGGTTCAGGATGACCGTATGCGCTTCAGGCGTAACCTTGAGCGTATTGCTGAAGTGACGGGATACGAGATCAGCAAGACAATGCCGTGGAAGGAAACAGAAATTACCACACCCCTGGGTTTAAGCAACAGCAAGGTATTAACAGAACAGCCGGTATTGGCCACCATTTTGCGGGCGGGCCTCGCAATGCATAACGGACTGCTTAATTATTTTGATAAGGCTGATAATGCTTTTATAAGCGCTTACCGGAAACATAATGCCGATGGCAGCTTTGACATCAGGCTTGAATATATGAGTTGCCCTGATATTGAGAACAGGATCGTGATCATAAGTGATCCTATGATAGCTACCGGCTCTTCACTGGTAAAATCAATAGAATTTTTGAAGGAAGAGGGTACCATTAAAGAACTGCACATTGTTTGTGCCATTGCCTGTACAGTTGGTCTTGAATATGTTTTAAGAGCGCATCCCAAAGCCACAATCTGGTGTGGGGATATAGATGATGAGATAACTGCCAAGGGGTATATTGTTCCCGGCCTGGGTGATGCGGGGGACCTTGCTTTTGGGGCAAAACTACAGAACTAGTCCCCCTGGTTTTTAAGCCCGTTCAAATGTCATTTATTCCTGCTCCGGGACTCAATATTAAGGTGCTAATCCTAAGGAATCCAGCAAGTTGAAGTATCATCAAACCATAAACCCAAAACTTCAAATTTTTATGTGCAGCTTTTTGCTGTAAATCCTTATCTTTAAGTTTCTGAATAGTCAATGAAAATGAGAAAATCAATAGTTTTTATCGGTGCCCTCTTAACTGCTTTAACGGTACAAGCCCAGGATCCGCATTTTTCCCAATTTTTTGCTTCGCCGCTTACCTTGAATCCTGCCTTTACGGGTAAGTTCAGTGGGTCATGGCGTTTGGCTGCCAATCACCGGGATCAATGGCCATCTATTCCTAAAGCATATGTAACCACAAGTGCTTCTTTAGACTTCGGGATTTTAAAAAGCAGTATACCCGACAACGATGTTTTTGGAATCGGTCTTTCAGGATTGAGCGATGCCAGTGCCAACGGCGCTTTGAAACTGAATTACGGGTCCCTGTCCATGTCTTATCATAAAGCATTGGACGAAAACGGGTACAGTACTATTGGTGCAGGTTTCCAGGCCACTTACTCCGGCCTTAGCCTGGATGTAAGTAAATTATATTTCGAAAATCAGTTAACACAAAATGGATTTAGTCAAAGTATTCCATCCGGAGAAATATTTGATAAAGGCACAAATCAAAGTTATATTGATGTAAATGCCGGTTTGTTATATTCGGGTTCTACCAACGGGGAAAATAATTTTTATCTTGGCGCTTCCATGTATCATATTAACAGGCCCAAGGTTAATTTCAGCACCTATTCAATTGACCCTGCTACCGGTACCAGGACTGATCACCCTACCTGGTATTTAAGCGGACGTATTTCTATACATGGCGGTGGTTCTTTCCCGGTGTCTGACCTGATTACCGTGCATACTTCTTTAATTCACCAGATACAAAATAAGGCCAGTGAAACAATAGTAGGGGCCGCTATAGCAGCTAACCTGAACCAGGACGCAGCTAATCCAAGCAGTGTTTACCTGGGGAGCTGGATACGGTTCAACGATGCGATCATTCCTTATATTGGTATTGAGATAGGCGGGTTAAGAATTGGAGCAAGCTATGATTTTAATATCTCTAATTTAAAAGCCGCAACGGCATCACGCGGCGGATCAGAATTTTCAATAATCTATATTAAAAGGCCTGCAGAATATAAGGGCATTCCTTGTCCTAAGTTTTAGTGATGAAATTTTAATATACCGTGATCCATTATCAAAATTGAATGCTGATTATTTAGTTACTAATACGTTTGTTTGAAATCCAAAACTATCCGATCAGTGTTTTTTAATCTTATCCATTTAGACAAATTAACTGTGCATCTACAAACCAAAATATATATATGAAAAGAATCTACAAAATTTTACTAACGTTAATGTTAGTATTTACAACTTCTTTTTCGCTCATCGCACAAAATTCATTTTTTAGTGCTGTCAGTGAAAGTACAATAACAGTCCCTGTTACTGCCAACAGGGTGATCATTCCACAAAAATACTTGACGTTCTCAGGCGATATGGCCCAATTAAAGACTTTCTTATGGGCTCTTCCGGCAGAAAAGAATGTTGGTAACTGGAACCAGGCACCCATTATTCAATTACCGATGCCAGATGGCAGGTTTGCCCGTTTCCGTGTTTGGGAAAGCAGTATCCAGGAGCCGGGGCTTGAAGCAAAATTTCCAATGATCAAAACCTTTGCCGGTCAGGGTATTGATGATCCTTATGCAACTATGCGTCTGGACTATTCACCCTATGGCTTTCATGCACAGGTTTTAACGGTTAACGGAAGCTTTTATATCGATCCATACGCCAGGGGCGTTGTTGATAATTATATCAGCTATTTCCGCACAGACTTCAAAAAAATGGGCACATTCCTTTGCGAAGTTCCTGATAACCCCACTTCACCCAATGCTGTTACTGCTGCCTGCAGGGGTACGCAATTAATAACGCACCGCTTAGCAGTTGCCTGTACCGGTGAATATGCACAGGCTCCCGGCATAACTGCCGGTGCTAATCCTGCTATTTTACACGCGGCGATTGTAACTACAGTTAACAGGGTAGTAGGCGTGTATGAAAAAGAAGTGGCCGTAAGGATGATCCTGGTCGCAAATAATAATTTAGTGGAATTTTTGAATGCAGGTACGGATCCATTTACTGGTAATAATAATGCGAATGTGCTGATAAATGAAAGCCAGACGGTTATTGATGCCAATATTGGTACAGCTAACTATGATATTGGCCACACTTTTAGTACAGGTGGCGGCGGTCTTGCCCAGTTATCCTCTGTTTGCGGAGGTAGCAAAGCAAGAGGAATTACAGGAAGCCCCAGTCCTACAGGAGATGCTTATGATATTGATTATGTAGCGCATGAAATGGGTCACCAGTATGGTGGAAACCATTCAATGGCAGGCTGTGGTTCATCTCCTAACAGTACAAAATATGAGGTAGGTAGTGGTACTACTATACAGGCTTATGCAGGTATTTGCGGTGCTGAAAATATACAGCCAAACAGTGATCCTTATTTCCATGCTATCAGCTTTGACGAAATAAGCAACTTCCTGGCCGGCGGTGGAGGTAGTTGTGGTACAGTTACCAGTACCAGTAATAATATCCCTATCATTGATCCTTTACCTAACAATAACCTTAGTATTCCTCCAAGTACTCCTTTTACATTAACAGGCACAGCTACAGATCCTGACGCCGATCCTTTAACGTACAACTGGGAACAATGGGATTTTAGCGGAACTGCAACATGGAATGCAGGAGCAACAGCCGCTGCAGGTAATACAGTGCCTTTATTTAAATCAAGAATACCAAAAACAACAGGAAGCAGAAATTTTCCTGATATGGCAGTAATAATAGCGGGTTACCCTGCTAATCCTCCTTCAGCAATGAATGGGTTAAAAGGTGAAACCTTATCTCCTGTAGCAAGGCCGATGAAGTTCAAACTTACAGTGAGAGACAATCGTGTAACCGGAGGCGGTGTTGCTTCAAGTGGCGCCGGCGGATGCCAGACTTCCACAATCTTCCAGGTGAATGTAGTTGGCACAACCCCGTTCACGGTATCGGCACCAAATGGTGGTGAAAGCTGGGCGGGAGGTTCATCACAAACCATAACATGGAATGTAGCAGGAACAGATGCGGTGCCAGTAAGTGTCGCGAATGTTAAGATATCCCTGTCAACTGACGGCGGTTTAACTTACCCTACGGTTGTAATTGCTTCTACTCCAAATGATGGTTCACAATCGGTAACTATACCAGCGGGAGCAACTACCACAGCAAGAATAAAAGTAGAAGCGGTAGGTAATATCTTCTTTGATATTTCCAATGCCAACTTCTCAATAACTGCACCGGTTAACCCAACTTATGAATTTGTTCCTCCTGCGCCTGTATCAGTTACCTGTGGTACTGCTACGGCAGCGATCACTTTGCAAACAAACAGTCAGCTTGGATTTACCACGCCGATCAATCTTGTTGCATCAGGGATGCCGGGAGTTACAACGGTTAGTTTTTCAGTAAATCCTGTTACACCAGGTCAAAGTACTATTGTTACACTTAACCAGGTTAACACATTGGCTCCGGGTTCTTACCCGATCACTATCCAGGGTACTGCGGGTGCAGAGATCAAATCAATTATTCTTACTTATAATGTTACAGCAGGTACAGGTCCGGCTATCGGTACCCAACCTACACCACAAACACTTTGTGCAGGTGGTAATACATCATTTACTGTAGCTTCCGCAACTGCTACCGGTTTCCAATGGCAGGTAAGTACCGGGGGAGCTGGCGGTCCATGGACCAATATTACCAATGGAGGTGTTTATAGCAATGCAACTACGGCAACATTAAATATAACAGGTGTTACTGCGGTGATGAACAATTACAATTACCGTGCTGTTGCATCGGTTCTGTGTGGCTCAACAAATTCAAATGCTGCACTATTAACCGTTGATGCACCACCTTCTATTACAAGTCAACCCGCTGCTTCAATAGTGTGCAGTGCAGTTAACCCAACAACTTTTAGCGTTAATGCGACAGGTACAAACCTCAGCTACCAATGGCAGATAAGCACTACAGGTTGCGCTGGCCCATGGGTTAATTTGGCAAATGGCGCTCCTTATTCAGGCGTGACTACAAATACATTAACGATTGCAGTAAGTACAGCAGCAATGAATGGATATGCTTACCGGGTTCTGGTTTCAGGAACCTGTTCGCCAGTTGCAACATCAGGATGTGGATTATTGACTGTAAATACACCGGTTGCTGTTACTTCTCAACCATCAGCAGCAATTATATGCGCAGGCTCAGGTACCAGCTTTACTGTAGGAGCATCAGGTACTACGCCTTCTTATCAATGGCAGGTTAGTACAACAGGTGCAGGTGGGCCATGGACTAACGTTACCAATACTGGTGTTTACAGCGGGGCAACAACAAATACACTTACATTAACAGGGGTTACAGCAGCAATGACCGGTTACTTATACCGTGCAGTCGTTAGCGGTGCAACTCCCTGCGGATCTGTAAACTCAGCCGATGCAGCTTTAACAGTAAATACAGCACCGGCAATAACAACTCAGCCTACAGCAACCACTACACTTTGTGCCGGCAATAACGTTACTTATACAGTTGCCGCCAATGGAACAGCATTAGGCTATACCTGGGAAGTAAGTACTGCAGGTGCAGGTGGCCCATGGACGCCGGTAACCAATACTGGTGTTTATAGCGGTGCAACAACAAATGCATTAACAATAACAGGTATCACTACAGGCATGACGGGTTATCTATATCGTGCTATAGTTAGCGGTACATGTACTCCTGCTGCAACAAGCACGCCTGCTGCTGTTACTGTTAATACACCTATCAGTATTTCAACCCAACCTGCCGCAACTACAAATATTTGCGCAACAGGTTCTACAAGCTTTACAGTTGCTGCTGCGGGTACTACTCCATCTTACCAGTGGCAGTTAAGCACTACAGGTGCTGCTGGTCCATGGACAAACATAGTTAATGGCGGAGTTTATGGTGGTGCAACTACGAATACACTAACCTTATCAGCAATTACTGCCGCTATGACGGGTTACCAGTACCGTGCAGTTGTAAGCGGCGCTGCGCCATGTACACCTGTAAATTCAAACATCGCTACATTGAATGTTACACCTCAGCCGGTAGTAACGGCCACTTCTACAAGTCTACTGGCTGGTCAAAGAAGTACCCTAAGAGTCAATGTAACTCCTGCGACAGGGTTAAGTTTTGCCTGGTACAGGGATGGTGTTCTGGTAGCATCAGGGCCTACATTAGATTCTTTCGTAGTTACAGTTAACAACCTGGGTAGTTACAAGGTTATTGTTACAAGCGGATCAGGTAGTTGCGAATCAGGATTGACCGCAATCACTGCAAATCCAAGCAACAAGCTGTTCATATTCCCAAGCCCTAACAATGGCCGCTTCCAGATCTCTTATTATACTGCGAATGCAGTTACCAATCCAACAAAACAAAGCATTAGTATTTACGATGCATATGGCAGGCTGGTACTTAAGAATGAGTACAATGTTACTCAACAATACCAGTTACACCAGATGGACATGCGTGCTTATGGTGCCGGTGTTTATTTCGTTGTTTTAAGAGAGGCTAACGGCAACAAGATCAAAACAGGCGAAGTTGTAGTACGCTAATACTTCAACCCGTTTAAATATAAAAACTCCCCCGAAAATTCGGGGGAGTTTTTATTTGCGCCATATAATTATTTATTAGGAGAGCCGCTTACAAACTTATTGCCCTTCACATAAAAGCGGTAAGGCAGCAAAACAGCGGCAGGCCCTGCTCCTTCTATACCGATGCGGCTGCTGCTTGCAACCAAAGCACGGCTTGCATGGTATTCATAAGACAGGTCATCTTCAACAATAAATAGTTTATTGCCCGTTAAATTTAAACCGGAATTATTTTTTGTTATACCCAGGGCTTTCCCAACATTACCAGGCCCTTTGGTAAGACTGCTGTCGGGTTTTTGTTTCCCGGTTCTTTGTAACATTATGTCTATCCCCTTCACAGGCTCAACACCCCTGATCAATACCGCATCAGGTACATTTTTTTTATTGGTGACCACGTTAAATAAATGGTGCATACCATAACATATATATACATAGGCTGTACCCGAAGCCGCATACATATGTTCATTGCGTGCGGTGCGCTTGCCACCGTAGGAGTGAGATGCCCTGTCAGTAAGCCCTACATAAGCTTCCGTTTCCACAATTCTGCCGGAAGTTGTAAGGCCGTCAAATTTTGTAACTATTATTTTGCCTATCAATTCCCTGGCAATAGCAACCACATCTTCCCTGTCATAAAATTCAACCGCTAACTTCTTCATTATATCTTTAACTTTAAAGCTAAAATACATAAAGCTCCCAATTGCTCAATGAATTAATTCATGCTTAAAGAGATCATTACTTCCATACAGGCTTATCTTCAAACGCACCGCTTTATCATAAAGCACCGCTTATGGAAGTGGATATTCATCCCGGGGTTTATTTACGCCATACTTTTTTGCCTGGGTATTTATTTATTCTGGATATCCAGCAGCAGCGCCATTGAATTCATGCTGGTGAAAACAGGGGTTAAAGAGTGGATGGATAAAATGCAGAATAGCTGGCTCAGCTTTTTATTGATATTCGGGCAGTTGATACTTCACCTGGTACTGATGTTATTCTATTTCTCCCTGTTCAAATATTTATTCCTGATCATTGGTTCGCCCTTGTTTGCGTATTTAAGCGAAAAAACAGAATCCATTATTGAAGGCAAGGATTTTCCTTTTAGCTTTAAGCAATTGATGAAGGATATTGTAAGGGGAATAAAACTCGCTTTACGAAACATGCTTTGGCAAACTGTTTACACTGTATCTATCCTGATACTATCCTTCATCCCGTTATTGGGTTGGGTGACTCCGCTGGTGGCCCTGATGGTGGAATGCTATTACCTCGGCTTTTCCATGCTGGATTACAGTTGCGAAAGGAATAAATTATCAACTTCACAAAGCATTGTTTTTATCGGGCGGCACAAAGGCTTAGCCATTGGCAACGGGATCATCTTTTACCTGATGCACCTGATCCCCATCCTGGGATGGATACTGGCACCAAGCTATGCAGTTATAGCAGCTACGATAAGTTTATACAATACAAAGACTGGTGGCATTACTTCGGCCGGTCCCAATAATTTACAACCATGAGTTCATGCATTTATCTTATTCCCTCTGTTTTAGATGAATCTGCAATTCATACTATCCCGCCGTATATTATTGGCGCCGTAAAAGAATGCAAGGTGATCTTTGCAGAAAATGAAAGAACAGCACGCCGCTTTTTAAAAGCCATGGACAGGCAGATCGTAATTGATGATTATGAATGGTTCACTATTCATAAGGCGGAAGAGGAACTGGTAAATGAGTTTAAGCGAAAGATAAAAGAAGAAAAGAATATAGCGATCATCAGTGAGGCCGGTTGTCCCGGTATTGCGGATCCCGGACAGGTTTTAATAGCTGCTGCGCAGGAGATGGATGCCATCATAAAACCCCTTGTGGGCCCGAGTTCTATCCTTTTAGCCCTGATGGCAAGCGGCATGAACGGGCAGCAGTTTGAATTCGTTGGCTATTTACCCATCGATTCACTGGAACGCAATGAAGCAATTACAGCCCTGGAGGTTTCTTCACAAAAGAAGAACAGCACACAGGTATTCATAGAAACCCCTTACCGCAATAATCAATTGATAGAAACACTGTTGAAAGTATGCAAACCCTCAACCAAACTGTGCATAGCTGCAGAACTTACGTCTCCCTCAGAATTCATAAAAACAAAAACAATTGCTGACTGGCGGAAAGAAAAAACCGACTTTCATAAAAAGCCGGTGATATTTTTATTGCATGCGGTATAAAAATTTAACGCCCAACAGCTTTCATGCTGATTATCTTATCAACAATGTAAACGCTGTATCCCCTCCAGGGTATCGCACCCTGGTATTCTTTATAATGAAGGTCGAAATAATTACCGCTGTTATTCATGAGCACATTTGCAATACTGTCGTTTGCAACAGAGAATTCAAACTCATAAGAATTTATAGTCCCGGGGCTTTTGGAGCGAAGCCCTGACTGGATGAGCTTCCCCTCGTAGGTCTTAAAGAGTTTTCCTTTCTTAACTACATAATTCAACTCGCCTGATTTAACTCCTTCGCCATAAACAAAATAATATTTCCACCAGAAAGATATGGCGCCAACCAGCAGAATGATAAATACCGTCCATCGCAAAAATTTGCGGAAACCACTTTTCTTTACCGGCTGTTGTTTTTCAACGGAACTAAATTTTACATCTTCCATAAATATTTTTTTACGATGTGATCATAACCCGTATTTATCTACGAGGTAAACCATTGAAGCCATAACCGAAGCGCCAAGATGCAATTCCTGTGCATTTACGTTTTCAAACACATCAATGGGTGAATGGTGCAGATCAAAATACCGCTGCCCCGTTGTATTCAAACCAAACTGGGCTGTTTTAAAAAGGGTTTGCAGGGGCCCTATATCAGCACCGCCCCGGCCGCCTTCACTAAAGGAAAATTTATCGGCGTCGTATGGAGCAAAATATTTTCTCCATGTTTCTACCTTTGCGTATTGCGCTGCCGTCATGCCACAGGAAAATCCCCGGGGATATTCTGCGCCCCCGTCGCTCTCCATGGCCATAATATGTTTTTCGTTCTTTGATTTAGCTTCTTCAGCATATTTAGTGGCCCCTCTTCCCCCGTTCTCTTCATTGGCAAACAACACGATCCTTATGGTTCGTTTAGGTTTGTACCCAATTGCATTAAATGCCCTTAAAATTTCAATACTCTGCACCAGGCCCGTTCCATCATCACTTGCACCTTCGGCCGGGTCCCAGCTGTCCAGGTGCCCGCCAATAGTAATTATTTCATCAGGAAATTCTGTTCCTTTTATTTCGCCTACAACATTATGGCCAATGGTATCCGGCAGCATAACACATTCTGATCTTAAAAAAAAATCTCCGGTTGCATACTTACCTTTTAAGTAATTACTCAGGCTTTCTGCTCCTTTTGTACTTATAGCTACTGCCGGAATTTTGGGAAACGAATCGTTGTAATTTAATGCCCCTGTATGCGGGTTGTCATCATAAGCTCCCGTAACAGAGCGAACGATCACAGCCAGTGCTCCATATTTTGCAGCCGCAGAAGCCCCGCCACCCCTGTATCGTACCGCATCACCATAAGCTCCTCTTAACAGCGTTTTATTAAATGGATAATTAAAAAAAACGATCTTACCCTTTACCTCATCTTTTCTCCTGTTCAACTCATCAAAATTTTTCACTTCAATTACTTTGGCAAGGACACCTGCTTTACCTGTACCAACAGAATTCCCAATGGCAAGCACACTAAAAGACGGATCTGCCTTGCGATCACCTGTTTTAAAGCGTGCCTCTTCTTTTGCACCACGCACCCAATGCGGCACCATGCATTCCTGCAGGTAAACCTTCTCTGCCCCGGCATCCTTTAGGGTTTTCAAACCCCACTGTTCTCCCTTATACATTCCGGGGCTTCCGCTAAGCCGCTGTCCTACTGTCTTGCATAATGTGTGCAGGTTGGCATAAGCCTTGCCATTAAGCAAAATTTCATCCGATATTTTTTTGATCATCAGGGAGTCATTTGCCTGTGGGAAAGCAACAAAAGAGATAAAAAATAAGGCAATGGTTAAAGTACATTTCATTTTATCATTACATTGGGTTGAGTAACAAACTTACTGATTTAAAATCAATACATGAATGGAAAGAGCGGAGAAAAATAATTCGGTAAATTGCATGAATATTTAATTTTACTAAAACAGCTTCTCATGAATATTGCTATTGTATGTTATCCTACTTTTGGCGGTAGCGGTGTACTGGCAACAGAACTTGGCAAAGCGCTTGCCGACAAAGGACATAATATACATTTTATAACCTACCAGCAGCCGGTAAGACTCAGCGGCTTTCACGCCAACATATTTTACCATGAAGTAAGGGTACCCACATATCCTCTTTTTGATTACCCGCCTTATGAAACGGCGCTTGCGAGTACCATGGTGGACGTAATACTGAATAATAATGTTGAATTGTTGCACGTACACTATGCCATTCCGCATGCCGCTGCCGCATATATGGCCAAGCAGATCCTGGCCAAGCAGGGAAAAAGGATCCCGGTCATAACTACATTACATGGTACGGATATTACGCTGGTAGGCAGGGATAAAACCTACAGCCCCGTGGTTACTTTTTCTATGAATGAGAGTGATGCCCTGACAGCAGTTTCTGAGAACCTGAGGCAGGAGACGTATAAGAATTTTACCATAGAAAAAGAAATTGAGGTCATTCACAATTTTGTGGATGTACAACGTTTTCACCGGAAACCGGTAGATGCTTTTAAAAAACTGATCGCCCCCAACGGGGAAAAAATAATTGTTCATGCTTCCAACTTCAGGAAAGTAAAAAGGGTTGAAGACGTGGTTGCCACTTATTTACTGATCCAGAAAAAAATGCCGGCCACTTTATTGCTATTGGGCGATGGTCCCGAAAGGTCACATATTGAAGCCAGCGCCCGTGCATGTGAGTCACATAACTCTATAAAGTTTTTAGGAAAGCAGGAACAGATGGAAGACATTTTACCTATTGCCGACCTGTTCTTATTGACCAGTGAGTATGAAAGTTTTGGGCTTGCGGCTTTGGAAGCAATGGCTGCAGAAGTACCCGTGATATCAACTGATGCAGGTGGTTTACCGGAAATAATTATAAATGGCTACAGCGGTTACATGAGCCCCGTTGGCGATGTGAATGATATGAGTAAAAATGCCCTGCACATTTTACAGGATGAACCCACATTAAATAAGTTTAAGGCTAATGCATTGGCACAGGCAAAAAAATTCGATATTGAGAACATCGTTCCGGAATATGAAGCCCTGTATAAGCGTATGGTCTGAGATCACCTCGATCTCAACCATCTTTCGGGATCAAGATTATTTTTTTCATCGTTGATATAAAAATCAATGGCGCCTATTCCATCAAGGTTAGCAGCAGCCTTACCAATTACCTGGCCTGTTTTTACATTTTGTCCGCGTTGTACAGCAACACTTCCCAAATTACTATAGGTGCTGAAATATTTACCATGCTGGATAATGATCACCTGCATGTCTTCTACAAATACAATGTTTGAAACAACCCCGTCAAAAACAGCTTTAACATTGCTTCCTATATCAGTTGCTACAGTAAGGCCCGTAATATCCATCACCGTACCGCTTGGCAACTGGTTCCTTCCGTAATGCATGATGGTTACGCCTTTATCAACGGGCCATGGCAGTGAACCCCTGTTTTTTTCAAAACTCATGTTCAATGCAATATTATCTGCATTCAGTAATATACTCTCCGGCGCTTTTTTCGGTTCCGTCTTTTTTGGTGCAGTGGTTACAGCTTTTGTTGCTGGATTGGTGGGATTGGGATTTGCTTTTTCTGAAGCAGCCCTTGCATTTTCATCCTCTTTTGCTTTTTTTACTGCTGCTTTTGCTGCATCTGCCTGGGCTTTTTTAATGGCTGCATTAATAGCGCTGTTAATTTTAGCGGCTTGTTTTTTATACGCGGTGAGCTGATTATTCAGTTGCTTTCCCTGTTTCTTCAGCTCATTCATAATCCTGTCTTTCTCCTGTTTCTGGGTTGCCAGGGCAGCCATTTCCTTATCCTTGCTTTTCAGCACAATGTTCTTCTTTTGCTTGGCGCCTCCAAGCTCTTCGATCCGCTGGCGTCGAAGCTCCTGTGTACGTGAAATATTTTCTCCCTGCCGCTCCCGGTATGTTCTGTAGTTCTTTAAATAAGTGATGCGCCTGATGGCATCATTGAAACTTGCTGCAGAGAAAATAAAGTTGAGGAAGTCGTAATTGTTCCTGTTCTTATAGGCATACACCATACTCTTTGCATACTCCTGTTTTAAAGTGTCGAGCAAACGGTCAAAACGGTTTATATCCCGCTGCAGGGTGAAAATATTATTATTGAGTAAGTTGATATCCCTGCTGATATTGTCAATGATCCTGTCCTGCAGGTTCACTTTATCATTGATCAGCTTCCATTGAACGAGGTTCTCTTTTGTTTTTGCCTTGTTGGCGTTCAGCATCTTTTCGGTCTGCTCCATTTCCTTCTTAAGCTGTACACGTTTTTTTTCCAGTTCTTCACGGGTCTCCTGTTGGGCCACTGCGGTAACACTGAAAAAAGAAAACAGGGCAAGCGAAAAAATAAATTTAACCATGGGCTGAAATTATGCTTTTGTCAAAAATACTATTGAAACCGCTAAGTTGAGCAGCTTTAAAGATCACATCTGTGTATAAAATAAAAATAACGCTTACTTGCGTGAATAATTTTTGGGGATATTAAAAGTAACTGATAATTCTTTGTTAAACTCATACTGTTTAAAGTTGAGCCTGATGTCCAGTTTATTTTTTTCCGAGACCGTTATTTCGCGATAGGTTGAAAAATTGAACCCGGTTTTATTTTCATAATCGCCGTAAGTGAGGTCTGCTGTACGGTTCCTGCTTATGTCAACGTCATCGAGTTTGCTATGTAACAATAAATGGTTATCGGCTGATAGCGTGAGCAGGTGTTTAAAAAATTTACCTACTGATGAGATCAACACCTGGTTCTCTGTTCTTTTATAATAAACAATATTGCTGTCCATAAAAACCGGGTTGCCAACCAACAGGTCCTGCAGGGTTTTATAATCAAAAGGGATCTCTGTCACTTCCTGTAAATAATCCAGGGAGCGGTACTGTACTTCCCGTTCCTGTTTATTCAATAAAATAACACTGTCTTTGGTAATAAGTACACGGTATATTTCAATATTAAGAAAAGAGGCGGTGAGTGATATCCAGATCGCACTGTCTTTAATGATCCTTACGATAGCGGTAACATCAGGTTGTTTTCCTTTACTGTCCTGGTACTCTGCCTTTATTTTAGCGCTGAATGTTTTAAACTCAATATAATTCTGTTGCAGGTTATCCATTGTTTTCTTTATTCTCAATAAAGAATCAACATTGGATTGATTGGGCATAATAACCGCCGTAGTATCTTTTGGAGCAATTGCCTTATTGATCTGTTTTGCTGTACGGCAGCTAAACATTGATATAACCAGGAGCGATAAAATACAAACAGGAATTATATGCTTCATTACTATTGCTGATTTAGATGCTGTTATTTAATACCCGTATGGCCAAAGCCACCTTCACCCCTTAAAGATCCATTTAATTGTTCTACCAAAACCAGCTCTGCCTTTTCTGTTTTGGATATGATCATCTGGGCAATCCGATCGCCATGATTAATCATTTGAACAGTATTGCTAAGATTTATGAGGATGATCTTTAATTCACCCCGGTAATCGGAATCAACAGTACCCGGCGAATTAAGGCAGGTTATTCCCTGTTTAATGGCCATCCCGCTTCTTGGTCTTATCTGTGCCTCATATCCATCCGGTAATTCAATGAACAAACCTGTAGGTATCAAATTACGTTCCAATGGCTGTAAGGTGACGGGTGACTGCAGATTAGCTCTTATATCCATGCCTGCAGCCCCGGCTGTTGCATAAGATGGCAAGGGGTTGGTTGAAGTATTTACAATATTAACCTGGAGTGTATACATGGCGGCAAAGTTAATAAGCTAACCAGGAAATTAAACAAGAAAGATTTTAAACGGTAGTGTTAACGAATAAGGAAGACTGTTCCCTCGAAATATCTTTTCTTTCCTTTGCTGTCGGTATAGTTCATTATCCAGAGATAAGTGCCATTGGGCATTTTTTTTCCCTTCAGGGTCCCATCCCATTTTTTAGTATTTTCATTTGATTCAAAGACCGTCTGCCCATACCTATTGAATATCTCCATCCTGTAGCTCTTTGCCAAAAAATCTGTCGCCGACCCGAAGTAATCATTAAGGCCGTCATTATTTGGTGTAAAGGCGTTGGGTATAAAAACTTCGCAATCGCCGGAAAATACAGTAAGGGTATCAGAACCAATACATGAGTTCTCTGTTACCGTAACATAATAGGTTCCTTTTTTATTAATGATGATGAAAGGAGTTGTTTCTCCTGTGCTCCACAAATAGCTTGCGCCGGGAATATTATTTGCTGTTAAAACGACCTGCTTATTTGCACAGGTACTTGTATCAGGCCCGATATTGATATCAGGTTTTGGCCTGGTGGTTATATTTATGGTATCCCTCATTTTACAACCGTTCTGATCCAGCTCAAGCCAGTATACGCCATTGGCGGTTGTTGTTATCTCGCTGGCAGTGGAACCGGTGTTCCATAAATAATTTACTCCGAAAATCTCTTCAACGCCAATTTGCAAGGTCAATACGTTGCAACTTGATGTGTCAGCTCCTAAAAATTCATCTGTGTCTGCAATCCATATTTTACGGGTGATGGTATCATTTAAACCCGAGCAATCTATCTTATAAACAATGAGTCTTACATCATAAAAACCCGGGGCTGCATAAGTATTCGTTGGCTGTAATGCCTGTGATTGCTGTGTATCACCAAAATCCCACTTAACAGAATCTATACCATTAAGCCTGTTGATCTTAAATGTTATGCTGCGATCCAAACAATTTCCCGGCACCCGGCTAAAGTCATAAGGGTTTGCAGTTGTATCAAAATAGCTTTGCACAAAAGTGGGTAACCCAAACAGAACCTGGTTGGTACTTGCGCCGCTATAATTAATTTGTTTAAAATTAAAATTACATCCGGCACCATGTATGTTCGGATCATTAACTGCAGATAAAAAATTGGAATTCCCCATTGCCATGTAAATTTTCAGATCGGGGCCTATTTGTAAAGAGCCGGCAGAAAAGTCAGGGTCCTGGTGAATGATCTGCCTTGAAGCCATAATTGTAGCTGCATTATTTGAGATAATATCAAATTGATATAAAAAAGAAGTGTTCGTTGTATAATCATTTGAAGTAACATACAACAATCGCCCATCAGGAGAGAACTCAGCGCCATATACGCCCATTTCAATCAGGGCCACATTTGGATGAATAACTATAGGGTTTGAGAATACACCTGTTGTATTATCAAAGTCCATTATTTCCACACCATCATTGCCAAAAGAATGAACAGCAGCGAATTTTGTTCCTTTAGCAGAAAACTTTAAAGTGCCCAGTTCATTAAGTTCATCTCCATTGATGATAAGGCCTGTATTGCTAATTACAGGTGTAGCACTTAACCCCGCTGCCGTGAGCAGGTAGGAGTGGTATTCATCACTATTCCATTTATGAATAACTATCCATGTGTCTTTATTATTGCAGTGCTTTACAGCAGCCAGCTTTTCAAATACCAGATTTTCTACTATGATATTCATACCTCCGGGAGTAACTTCACCAAGCCCGCCATCACCCTTCAGGTCAACTATATTATATTGAAATTGCTGGATCGGCTCATTAGCGGCACCAACTGTAAATACATAATACGTACTATCGCTTCCCGGCAAAGGAACAATTACTGCATTATTGGTACTGCTGGTACTGCCTGCAAGTGCTGCCCCGTTTTTCATTAGCAAATGCTGCCTGTTCATGATCACTAAACCGTTGGTATAAAAAAGCAATTTGCCGTTATTATCTGCAATGGATGAGGTTCCTTCCGGAGAAGTTATGGTACCATTCTTTAATGGTTGGGGAGGGACCTGGTTAAAATCAAGCCCAATCCGGTTACCAAAATACCAGATATTGGCTTGTTTTTGTGCAAAAGCAAAAACAGCACTAAGTAAAAAGGAGAATATGAGAATATATCTTTTCAAAAAAATGCCTGTATTTATTTTAAAGTGAGTAATACTGTTGCATAAGCTACCAAACCTTCTTCCCTTCCCACAAATCCTAATTGCTCAGTTGTAGTGGCTTTTATAGAAACATCACCAGTTGTAAGTTCTACAATTGATGCAATTGTCTGCTGCATTTGGAAAATATATGGTTTTATTTTGGGGGCCTGTAAACAAAGGGTGCTATCAATATTTATGATCCTGTAACCCTTAGCGCTTACCAGGTCAAAGCATTTTTTCAGTAATATCTTACTGTCAATATTTTTATATGCCATATCAGTATCGGGGAAATGAACCCCTATATCACCGAGCGCCAGGGCGCCCAAAACAGCATCGCATACAGCATGCAATAAAACATCAGCATCACTATGGCCCAGCGCCCCTTTATCATGCGGGATCTTAACACCCCCGATCCACAGATCCCTTCCCGCTACCAATTGATGAAAATCTACACCTGAGCCTATCCTGTATGACATCTTTTTTAATATTATGTAAATATCCGCATTTTGGCCGATTATCAAAACAAAAAAGCGTCACAACATATTGTGTTGTGACGCTTCCTTACATGAAAAAACATTTTTATTTACCAGGCATATCAAATACTAAACCAAAACGATAAGTATTTGATAAAGGAATACGTGTAGTACCACTACCTGTTGGGAATATGTAAGAGAAGTTCAATGCAGCTACGCTGTATTTGATACCGGCTCCTACTGTAAAATATTTTCTGTTACCTTTTTCTTTGTTCTCGTAGAAATATCCAACCCTGAAACCAAATTGGTTATTATACCAATATTCAGCACCAAGGGCAAGATTGATCTCCTGGATCTCTTCATTCAGTTTTCCATCAGCATCGCCGAAAGAATGGATCCAGCTACTCATAACACCACGGTCGCGGTATTTTGCAATGGCTGCAGAATCAGCGGTATTATTATTGCCTGACAGAACCGGAGGAGTAGGAACCAATAACTTATTGATATCAACAGCGAAGGTTATTTTATTAGCGTCATCAAATACCTTAGTATATGCAGCACCTAAGCCCAAATTAGCAGGGATAAAGTCTTTTTGTGTAGCATCGTTTGAGTAAGATATTTTTGATCCTAAGTTACTAAGTGTAAAGCCCCAGTTCAGGCCCTGGCCGTTTTCTTTTGCACCATGGTGATAGAGGTGCAGGTCGCCTGCAACTGAACTTCCGGCCTTGTAGGTTTGTCCGCCAAAATTACCGCTGGCTAAGTTTGAATTGATGTACCTGATGGCAACACCCAATCCCCACTTTGAGGATAGTTTTCTTGAATAACCAAGGTCAACAGCAAACTCTTTAGGATTGTATTGCTGAAGATCGTTACCCAAAGCATCTGTAAACTGGATACTTCCAAGTTTAAAATATCTTAATGAAGCTGAAATAGCAGATTGATCGTCAATTTTGTAAAAACCGGCTAATGAAGCTAAAAAAACATCATTAACTGCCAGATCCCTTAACCATGGAGTATAATTAATAGCTACCCCCATTTTGCTGGTAGCGAAAGGAGTGCGGGCTATATTAGCAAAATTTGCATTCGCGTCAGGTGCAGTTGCAATACCAACATCTCCCATACCACCGCTGCGGGCATCAGGTGAAATACGTAAAAACGGAACAGCAGATGTTACTACGTTTATCGTGTTCGGGTTGTTCTGGGCATAAGATACAGTTATTGTTCCTCCCAGTAACATAACTAAGGCAGTTAGTTTCAAAGTTACTTTTTTCATGCGTTTTGTTTTGTCTTGGTTAGGTAGACTTACCTCTATAAGCGTTAAGTTTAATGGTTCTATTGAGTTGTAAAAATAATAGTTTTATTGAAATGAACAACTAAATTATAAAATCTTGTTAAAAAAACCTAAAATCAGTCGTTTTCAAAGATAACAGGTTTTTTCTTAACCACAATATTAAGGGTTATTCAAATAAGATTTATTGCTAAAAAGCACTTTATTTGTCATTAGCATGCAATTAACGATAAGTGGCGTTCTTTATTGCAAAAAAATATCCTTCTCCCATCAAATCACAATGTTACGGCGTATTGACATCTGTAATACCAGATTCGTTGCATGATACAATATTATTTTTTAAACCTTATGCCCTGATCTTTAAAATTAAATCCTAAAGAAGAGTAGCCATGATTTCCTGTCCAGCTGAAACCCTTATCCACCAAAGGCCCGGCCATGCTTTGTTTCAAAGAAACATAAAATAAAAAATAAAATATTTATAAATTTCCAGCACCACAAAAGGGCTGTAAAAATAAGAGTTCGAAAATTAACCGGGGCAGGGAATAATTAACTTTAAAAAAAGATCGCTAAATATTTCAATCTCACCTAAAGTCTTTATATTCGCAGCCAGTATAACCCCAATACAATAATAAAGAAAACCTTTCGTTAAACAATTTGATAAACGAATGAACATGACAAAATTATTTTCAGGTAAAAATCTCCTGATCCTTGTAGCCGCAGCCCTATCATTAAGTGCCTGTAAAAGAGGCCAGATCTTCGGTAAAAAGAACAGCAAGTCATCTGCAACCGGCTGGAATTATGATGACAAGAACATGGGAAATTTTCATGTTGCCAAGGTTAAATACCCCAAGGCAGGACCAGGGCTTGTATTCGTACAGGGCGGGTCATTCGTAATGGGAGCAAAAGATGAGGACGTAATGGGTGACTGGAATAATGTCCCCCGCCGTATTACTGTTCCTTCCTTCTTTATAGATGAAACCGAAGTAGCCAATGTTCACTACCGTGAATATTTGTACTGGCTGGAAAATACTTTCCCGGAAGATACCAATGTTATTTTCAGGGCCCTGCCGGATACACTGGTATGGCGTGAAGAGCTGGCTTACAACGAGCCTTACGTTCAATATTATTTCCGTTTTCCTTCGTATAATTACTATCCCGTGGTAGGTGTTACCTGGCAGCAGGCACATGATTTTTGTATCTGGAGAACGGATCGTGTAAATGAATTGACCCTTCAAAACAAGGGCTACCTTAAAAAAGATGCGATCAAGAGGGAAATGAAAGGTGCAGGCGCAGAAGGCTCATTTAATACGGAAACATATTTGATGGCCCCGGATATGATCCAGGGAAGAAATAAGCCAAAAAAATCTGACCTAAAAGACGTGAACGGTAAGCCAAGGGCTACTGTACGGATGGATGACGGTATACTGAATATGGGCTACCGTCTTCCAACGGAAGCAGAGTGGGAATATGCAGCTTACGGTATGTTGGCGCAAAACCCTTCACCACGTAAAAAAGAAGGAAAAAGCGGTGAGGAATTGTTCTCTAATCAACAGATATATTCATGGAGCAATAACCCCAATGGATTACGTGATAACCGCCGCGGAGGCTGGCAGGGAAAATTCCTGGCTAACTTTAAGCGTGGTAGTGGTGATAATATGGGTGTTGCCGGTGGTTTAAATGACCGTGCAGCGATCCCGGGTAATATCAAATCATTCTATCCCAATGCTTTTGGTCTATATAATATGAGTGGTAACGTGAGTGAGTGGGTTGGTGACGTCTACAGGCCAATGACCCCAACTGACGGTGAAGACTTTAACTATTTCCGTGGTAATAAATTCCAGAAATACTATAAAAATCCTACAGGTGAATATGAAAGAGACAGCATGGGACGTCTGAAAAAAGTTGATATCTCTGATGAAGAAGTAAAGAACCGTTCTAATTACCAGAAGAATGACGTGATCAACTACCTTGATGGTGATTCTGCAAGTGGTGTATATTATGGATATGGTGTCACTTCCCTGATCAGCGACAAATCAAGGGTGATCAAAGGTGGTAGCTGGAATGACAGGCCTTACTGGCTTTCTCCAGGCACACGCCGTTTTATGGAAGAAGACCAGGCTGCAAGCACTGTTGGTTTCCGTTGCGCTCAAACTTATTTAGGACCACCGGAAGGACCTGGTTTTAAAGAGGGTAATATTTTTGGAACAAGGAAACAAAATTCCCGTAAGAAAAAGAAATAGATCTTTTAAAATAAATTCAAAAAACCTCCTGCAAATACAGGAGGTTTTTTATGTCTTATATTCCCCGGTTCTCCCCTAATTTTGATCTATGCAAATACCGGAATTATACAAGTTATTTTTAAAAAATCCCTCCATACAAACCGATAGCCGGAAGTTAAAAAAGGGCGATCTTTTCTTTGCGTTAAAAGGTCCCAATTTTAATGGCAACCTGTTCGCAAAGAAGGCCTTGGAAGATGGCGCTGCACATGCAATTGTTGATGAGGAAACCGGGTATGCGGATGAAAGGATCATCAAAGTAAATGATGTATTGAATACTTTACAGGAACTTGCAAAACATCATCGTCAGCAGTTCATTCAGCCGGCCACCGGTAAACAGGTACCCTTTATAGCAATTACCGGTAGTAATGGTAAAACCACTTCTAAGGAATTAGTGCACGCTGTTCTATCCTCCACTTACAAAACTTATACTACCGAAGGAAATCTTAACAATCATATCGGGATTCCATTGACCATTTTAAAAGTAAGGGCCGATGCAGAAATAGCTATAGTTGAAATGGGCGCAAATCATCAGAAAGAGATCGAGGAATATTGCCGATATACCATGCCCACACACGGCGTTATCACAAACTGCGGGAAAGCCCATTTGGAAGGCTTTGGAAGCATTGAAGGGATAAGGAAGGGTAAAGGTGAATTATTTGATTATTTAAGGGCGAATGGCGGAACTGCTTTTGTAATGTGGGATTATGAGTATTTACAGGAAATGAGTGCCGGGATCGCAAAACTGGTCACTTATGGTACCCATTCGGCGGACATTACCGGGCAGGTGACCAGCAGCAAGGGTTATTTGGAAGTTGGTATTACCGGGGGAGCAGAAATTGGCACTATAAAAACCAGGATGGTTGGAGAATATAACCTGCCCAACGTATTATTAGCAGTTGCAATAGGCAAGTATTTTAATGTGACCAATGAAAAGGTAAGATCGGCCCTGGAAAACTATATTCCTTCCAACAGCCGTTCCCAGTTAATAGAAAGGGGTAATAATAAGATCATCTTAGACGCCTATAATGCAAATCCCAGCAGTATGAAAGCTGCCATTGAGAATTTTGCAAAAATGGATGGGAATGACAAAGTGCTGATACTCGGCGGAATGATGGAACTGGGCCATGAAAGCATCATGGAACACCAGGCTTTAATTGATCTCGTTAAACAATACCCATGGAAAAATGTGGTGCTTGTGGGCGGCGATTTTAATAAGACGGACCATCCTTATCTCAACTTTGAAAATTCAGCCCAGGCAAAAGAATGGTATCAGCAACAGGATTTTGAGCATACCAATATCCTGGTAAAGGGATCACGCAGTACACAAATGGAAAAAGTATTGGAATAAAAACTGCCGGAACAAGTCCTTAATTAAGCAGATTTTTTCAGTATCTTCTGTAATTGTGTTCTTGACCGATAGAGCTGCGATTTACAATTGCCTTCGCTGCAACCTAAGATACCCGCAATTTCCTTGTGGTTATATCCTTCCATCACGTACATCATAAATACCCTACGGTACCCGGGCGGCAGTTTTGTAACTATGCCTACAATATCTTTTTCAGCCAGCTTCTCAAGAATATTGCTTTCCCTGTCCTCAAGAAAGCCATTAAGTTCAGCAGGCTGTGTATTTAATTTCTTCTTATTATCCCTCAAATGGCTGATGGCGGTACGTGTAATGATCTTTCTTATCCAGCCTTCAAAGGAGCCGTCTCCCCTGAATTTATCAAGGTTCCTGAAGATCTTTATAAATCCTTCCTGCAGTATATCTTCCGCATCATCTGCATTTTTAGTATACCGTAAGCAAACAGCATACATTCGGGTTGCAAACTGGTGGTAAAGCAATTTCTGCATTTTTGAATTTCCAAGCATTGATTCACTTATAATAAGCTGAAGTGGTATGGTCTTATTTTCTAAGAGTATCATTTTTTTAAGTGTGTTGTTTTAAGTAACCTCTCTTTTTACAAAGTATGTCCGATCAATTGTTGATGCGCTATACCGGAAATTGAAAGTTATAAGTGTTAACCCGGCAGTTAGTTTAATACCTGGTCATTTAATTAGTTTTTTAATCAGTTCAGAACCCTTTTGCCTGATGTCATCAGAATTCTTTGCTACCTTATTGGCTACAGTAAGTTCAAGTGCAATACCCAATATGCGTTTAAAAATATTAGTTGACTTCCCCAGCAATATCTTCTTTGATAAAATGCCTGCACCAAGCCCCATTGTAGTACCAATTAGTTTATTAGCTATATCCGGTGCTCCGGCAACTTTACGGTAGGCATTTTTAATGAGGTTGATCGGTTTCAGGCTCTCATAAGTATAATGGAACTGGTCAACCAGGGCAGCTTTCTTTTCTTCCTCCTCAATCTTTAATATCGCTATTGCCTGTTTTAGCTGAATTGCAGTTTTGATCCCCATAAATTTTAATTAAGCATTTTTTTAATTAACCTGTCATGTAAGGGCCTTTTTATCCATTTGCTTCTGAAGAAATACAATAAGGCTGCAACAATTATATAAAAACCGCTAACCAAAAAAAATCCGTAGTACATTTTACCCAGCATGTCGCCGATCCACAGGGCAATGCCCACATTTAAAATGAGCGTTATTAACGTAACAACAAGCAGCATTGCGAACCTGGATACAATGGATGAAGTAACATCTGAGGTAGTATTAACTGCCTGTAATTTTAATAATTCAATTTTAGTTTCCAGATAATCACCTGCTTTTTCAAATAAGGTCTCTACTGAACTATTTTGCTTTTCCATTATAACTTGCGTTAGATAAAATGACTACGGAACTGTAATTTTTTAAGATAAAGCATGCCTGGCATCTGCTTTTAATGAAGCCACTTTTTCCTTACCGGTATCTACTAATTTGCTGGTTTCGTCCTTTGCCTCTTCATATTGATTGGTCAGGTCATCTACCAGGTCATTCATCCTGCTTTTAAAGCTATCCCTTAAGTCAGCCCCTTTTTTAGAGATCTTTTTCCTGGTTTCAGATCCCTTATCAGGAGCAAATAAAACCCCCAATACAGCGCCGGCAGCAGCACCCAATAAAACCCCCGCTAATAATTTTCCTGCATTCATAGTTTTTCTATTTTAAAGTGATTAAATAAGCTAATACCCATTGCTATAAACTAAAATGCTGCCAAAATAGGTAAGAGGATAAAATTTGTTGCAAGTCAATATTCACAGGTCTTTGCGCCTGCTTACCCTACCGTATTATTACAGTTCATGTAATAATATGTGTACTAATTTCTACACTTGGGGAACATAACTGCATTTTCCAGGTTTGCCGGCGCCCAAACCGGGCAAAAAAACATATAAATTATTATGGCATTATTCTTAGGGTAGTAGGGGAAATTAAACGTAACTAAACATGAAAAAATCATTTATTGCCCTGGGTGCATTTCTTATCTGTTTTTTAAGCAGTTGCGAAGTTATAGGAGGGATTTTTAAGGCTGGTGTATGGTCGGGTGTATTATTGGTCATAGCCATCGTGGCAATAGTGGTGTTCCTGTTGGCGAAGGTCTTTAGTAAGAAATAAATAAGTAAGCCATCCCGCATCAGCAGGATGGCTTATTATTTTACGAGGGACATTGATTAACGTAAGTATCTTCTGAGTGTCCAGGCTATTGTTTCGTGTTGCTGCATAATATTATTTAAAAAATCAGCCGTGCCTTTATCTTTAAATTTGTCTTCACAATCATCTATATTTTTGCGTAAAGCCTTTATCACGGTCTCATGATCAGCCAGTAATTCTTTTAGCATTCCCTGCTGGTCAGGGTTTTTGCCCGGTGTCTCTTTTAAAGTGGTCAGTTGCAGGAATTCCTTTAGTGTACCGATACTTAAAGCACCCAGCTTACTGATCCGCTCCGCTATTTCATCTATCGCTTCTGCCAGTTTATCATATTGCGTTTCAAATAGCTTATGCAGTTCCATAAAGCTCTGGCCGCTCACGTTCCAGTGAAATTTCCTGGTTTTTGTATACAGCACCACAGCATCCGCCAATACAGCCGAAAGCATATTGGTTATTTCTTTTAAATTTTTGTCATTGATACCAATATTTGGTTTCATGTCTGGTGTTTTGGTTAAAATAAATTTTTAGTTAAACCGGAGTGTGTTTAATAATCTTATTTTCATGAATGCACATTGCGAGGCATACAATTGATATGTAATTATAGCTTTGAGATTCTTATAAGGGAAGTATTCCTTCAGCACATCTTCATATAGCTTACCAAAATAGAGTTCACAATTATTACACAGCGCTACGATCTCACCGCCCCTGGCCAAATAGGTATGCTCCTTTATGCTTTCCTCTATCCGGTTCCACAACTGGTCTGTATATTCTATAGGTAAACAGATATTGCACTGATCCAGCTGGTTACTGATCTCCCGGGCGTATTGCTTACTCTCTACAGCAACAGCGATCATGGCGGTCTTTAAATTTGTATTATCGATCTCTTCAGCAATGGCATCAAACCCCTTATTTACTTCACTAAGGAATGATACCAGGTGCTGCAATTTATTTTGCAACGAATAATTTATAGTGCCTATGATCTGCTGCATAATTTAAGGCCGGTTGTAAAATTAATTGTAAGATTTTCCATTGTATTCCCTGATCGTGTTTAAAACAGTTTTGATCCCATTCACCTGTTGCTGCAGTATTAGCTTAGCCTCATCGTTATTCTGTATTTCTTCAAGCGCTGATGTATAATTCTTGAGGGCTGTCTCTTCCCCCTTTATGCAGGCCTGTATTACTGCATCTCTCTGACCTAACCTGAACGTGTTCTTCAGGTCCATCCACGTACGGTGCAATAAACTTAAGGTAAACTGGTCTATGGAAGAATTAACACCTAATTGGTTCACCAGTTGCCGCAGTTCCGTGATATACCTGCTCTTTTGATAACCAAATCTCTCCAGTAAAAGGGATAATACTTCATCTTTTATCTTTTCAGCAGCATTCAAATATCCCCGCTTTGCACATTGAGGCTTCTCATCATAAAGTTGTTTTATTAACTATAACAAAGGGGGCAATATGCATACCATAATTTTTGACTGAGTTTTTTATAGTTAAGTATCCGGGTTGTGGAAGTTTAGGTGTCACTGGGTATTATTTTCTACAAGTAATCCCTCTTATGTTGGCAAGCGCATAAAAAGAACGGCCTGTTATTCCAAAGTAGGTGGCTTCACCGGCGCCGGTGGTATGAATTTATGGCCTATGCTTTCCAGCTTTAAATAGATCTTACTTTTTTTGCTGCCCGTTATATCATCACCCAGTATCTGCCCCCATGGCTTTAATCCATCTACCCGGTCAAATATTGCTTTCAGGATTGCAATAGCGGGTATGGATAAGAACATCCCCGAAACGCCTGCCAGGGCCCCGCCTATCAGTACGCCTAAAATAGAGATGAGTGCATTTATTTTTACTTTAGAACTTACCACCTTAGGCATAATGATATTATTATCTATGAATTGAACAATGATCAATATCACAGCAACAACGATAATATCGCTGATGTGCGTGGAGGTTGTAAGGGTGATCATCATACAAAATACAGAAGCGATCAGCATGCCGATATAAGGTATCATATTGAGTATGGCAGCCAGCACGCCTAAGAATACGGCATACTTTATCCCGAATATGACAAAACCAATAGAGTTGATAGCAGCTACTATTCCCATCTCAATTATTAAACCCGTCATATAACCCTGCACTATGAATCTTGATTCATTTATTACTTCCTTCACCTTTGCTTCATGCTCATCTTTAAAAACAGTGATCAGGAATCTTTTTATCATACCCCTGTAATACAAAATCAAAAAGCTGTATACCGGCAATAATATGATCACCAGCAGCCCTTGTGTAAGCGATAAAAACGTATTTCCCAGGAACCCCGATCCTGAGCTTTTGATCTGTTCTGTAGCATCAACGATGAGGGTACTTTGTTCCGTTGTGGTGATGTTAAACTGCTGGGATACCCATTTCTGCACTGTCTTTAAATGATCGGCAAGGTGTTGCTTAACGGCAGGAATGTCATCCACGAACCTTGCAATTTGTGAAGAAAGAAAATAAATGACAGCGCCTATAAAAAGAATAGATAAGGTTAAAGACAAAATGATGGCAAAGACCCTTGGTACTCCTTTCCGTTCAAGATAATTATTAAAGGGTAACAATAAGATGGCAAGCAGGATCGCAAACGCCAACGGTACAATAATATCCTGCCCCACAAATATTATAAACCCTGTTAATGACAGCATTAACAGGATTAAACTCAGCTTTACATAAAACGGGGTTGATCTGTTTACTAGCATGGCTTTTAGAAAGAATTTACATGTCTTTGTAAGGCATGCTTATGAGACGATAAGGGCCTTCTGTATTTTTAACCGGCTCTCCTGATGACCCTTAATAATACAGCAATAATTGCTATTACCAGTAAAATATGAATGAGCCCGCCGGCGTGGTAGCCTAAAAAGCCTATTGCCCAGGCAACAACTAAAATAACCGCAATTATATACAATAGATTTCCCATAAAATACTTTTTAAAATTTTTAATGAATTCTTATAATGTATTAAAAACCTTTGCCGGATTTTTTAGGGAGAAAACAATGTTAACCCTGGCTCTCACGCTACACAATGTCCTATTGTAACAGGTGATCAACTGTTTTATAAATGGTATCCCTGGAAAAGGGTTTGGCTATAAAAAAGTCTACGCCTTCCGATATTGCCTTGCTCCTGTCCGTTGTGGTATCATAGGCGGTGATCATTACCACTTTCGCTCCCGGGTTAGTTTTTTTTATCTGGTCAATAAAATCTATCCCCATGCCGTCAGGTAAGTGATTGTCCAAAAAAATGATCTCAGGCTTTTGTTTCAATAATGCCTGCGAAGCTTCTTTGAGAGAATTTACATAATTGGTTAATACATTCTTTTTACGAAGTATGCTGCTCAATAAATAGCAAATATCTATTTCATCATCTATAATTAATGCTTTCACCATGTCTGATTTTACGGAAGGATCTACAAGAAATGCCTGTTTTGATCAGACTTTAAAGTTGCAATTTATCTGCCAATCATTAAAATACTATTAAATTTAAAAAAATGCCCCAAATAAGCGGCGGTTTGTAGACAGGTGTGGATGAGTTTCCCTAAAGTGTGGTTATTTATGTACAGTTTTTGGAAAAACAGCTATAATAAATTTTGGCAGGTTTTTTTCATTAGTAGGCTTATCTGTCAATCTTAATACACACATGCAAATACATAATATAAAAAATTTAGGTCAGTTTTAGGTTTTGGATAAGTAAGCAACAGGTTTACAATGAAGGCACTAACCGGATTTGTAAACCTTTTTTTAAAAAATCTGTTATTAAAGCACTTAAACTAATTGTATCTTTATAAAAAACAAACCTGAATGAAAAAAAGGATCTTAGTAATTGATGATGATAGCGATATGTGTGTCTTACTCAGCCGCTTACTTACTAAAAACGGGTACGAGGTAGATACCGCACATTCCGGTAAATCAGGCATTGAAAAATTCAAGACCGGGGCATTTGATATTGTTTTATGTGATTACCGCTTAGGTGATAAAAAAGACGGCAAGGATATCCTAATAGAAATAAAACAACATACACCATCTACCATTGTACTCATCATTACAGGATACAGCGATATTAAAACAGCAGTGGATGTGATAAAGGCTGGGGCTTATGATTATATTACCAAGCCGCTCATACCGGATGAAGTGTTGAACGTTTTAAGTAAGGCCCTGAACCAACCGGCAACAGAAACCACAAGCTCTCCTTCTTTCGTAAAAGAAATCAAGCCGGCAAAAAGCAATATTAATACGAACCAGGAATTTTTAGAGGGCCATGCTGCGGCGGCAAAAGACCTGTATAAGCAAATTGACCTGGTTGCCCCTACCAATTTCAGCATAATACTCTATGGTGAAAGCGGAACAGGTAAAGAGGTGATAGCAAAAAAGATACACAGTCAAAGCAACAGGAGGGGCAAACCCTTTATTGCTATGGATTGCGGCACCTTATCCAAAGAACTTGCGGGCAGTGAATTGTTTGGCCACATGAAAGGATCTTTTACGGGTGCGCTGGCTGATAAAGAAGGGCATTTCGAATTAGCCAATGGGGGAACGCTCTTCCTGGATGAGGTAGCGAATTTATCACAGGAGATACAGGCATCCTTATTAAGGGTTATACAGGAAAGAAAATTCAAGCGTGTAGGTGGTAATAAAGAAATGGATGTTGATGTACGCATCATCGTAGCTTCCAATGAAAACCTGCAGGAGGCATATCGCAAAGGTAAATTCAGGGAAGACCTTTACCACCGCTTTAATGAATTTTCCATACACCTTCCGCCATTGAGGAGCAGGAAGGATGACATACCCCTGTTTGCAAATTTCTTTTTAGCCAAAACTGCGGCCGAGCTGAATAAGCAATTGGACGGATTTGATAACGAGGTGATGGAAATGTTCATAAAATACAACTGGCCGGGTAACCTGAGAGAGTTTAAGAATGTGATCAGGAGATGTGCGTTGCTCACAAACAACGGCAAGATAGCAGCATCCTCTTTACCTTATGAGATCAGTAATACCATTGCACCCAATTCGCACGTAACAACTGCGGCTGAACCACAAAAGATATCATTGGATCTTAAAGATTCAGCTTCAAAAGCAGAATACGAAACCATCATGCATGTTTTGAAAGAAGTGAATTTTAATAAGACCAAAGCAGCGGAGGTTCTTAAAATAGATCGCAAGACGCTCTATAATAAGATCAAGAGTTATGAAGACTCCTGATCTTTATTGAATCATTTTATTTTTTCTTCCTGGCTTTTTATTTCTTCTCCTGTTACTGGATTAGAGAACGCACTGCCGATATTCTTCATTAAACTGGATATTGGCCCTTCCATTTTATTCGTATTGTCATCCAGCGTATCATCATTTAATAATTCACCCATGTTAAGTGCAGGAGGCAGGTACAGCAAAATATTATTTCGCTGATTACTAAAAAATACCTTCGCCTCTTTGATACCCGCGTTGACAGACAAATTCTCTTTTACAACTTTTACGGCTTCATTTGCTATTGCATTCATTTTATCTACCGGGTCTTCATTACATTGCCTTGCATACTCAGAGATCGTTTGAACGGCTTCCAGGCTATGGCTATCGAAGATCTTAGACACCCAGTTTGAGGAATAATCGCCCCGTAAAAACTCTGTTGCTCCTTCATCAGACTGAACATACCTGTACAAAGCCGTTAATACAGCCGGTATTGCCGCCTGGCTGAATTTATCTGCTGTGTTTCCATCTCCTTTTACCTCATGTGTATTAGGATCTATCTTTTTTAATGGAGGATAGCCTAAATTCTTTTGTACCGTTTCTAAAAGATTAACTGACATAATGGTGAGTTTTATTGTTTTATAAAATATTCCTTAACTATAATGTCTTAAAATCATGCCAACAAATGATTGTTAAAACTAATTGATTGAATGGTATTGATTTTTCTGGCATGTATTTAGGATATATCTCATGACTTAAATTCTCAACCCTAAAATATTTCAATTATGATGACCACGTTAACGAGTATATTGGAAAAGCTAAGGATCAGGAAACAGGATAATGAATTTCAAATTGCCGAAGAAGGATTTATGAGCCCGGCCGGCAAATTGTATAAACCTGAGGACCTGTGTATCATCAAAACCTATCGCTTTGAAGGTGATTCCAGCCCCGATGACAGTTCTATCTTATACCTGATCCAGGCCAATGATGGCCTTATAGGTTACAGCATGGATGCATATGGTGTTTATAGCAACCATGACGATGATAAATATGATGAATTTATAAGAAAGATACCGGTAAATGAAAGAGAAGAACAGGAGATCTTTCAATAATTGGGATCAATAAACTAAAAATCCTTTGTAAAATTTACAAAGGATTTTTTTATGCACCTATGCTAAAACTTCGGTGGGCGAGGGCGGAGACTGAGGGACCGTCCAACCTCAAAATAATGCTTAAAATACAATGAGTTATAAAGGCAAATGTAGTTTGCTAACCGAATTGCTAACCTTGTAATTCAACTACTATAACAATGAACTATTAAAAGCTTAAGTGCTATATAAATTTAAGAAATTCGCCGCAGTTTTGTGCAATTTTGGTTTACTTTTTTTGCACGATTTTTTTGAGGAAAATAACGTGTATTAATCGGCATCGGTTGCTGGTCATGCCTTTCCCTAGGCTTTCCCTAAGCTTTCCCTCTTCTTTTGGTCAGGTGAGAATGGCGGATTGAATTGTTGCGGAATCTAAATTTTGTTGAATATTCCAACGACTGATCTTTTTCCCTTCTTTTGGCAATTCGGTATCAAGTATTATGTACGAATTCGTTTTTAGTTTTTGTAATTCTTCAATGATAGGATTATCGATGTTTAACAACTCAAGAAGAAAACCTAGGCGCTTGATAACTCCATGTGAATTGAATCGTGCACAGTATTCAAGCAAGCTATTATAGTCAATCCTCAATCTTGCTTTGTATAGTGCTTTTCCTATTTCTGGAATTCCTCCGGCATAGCCAGGTTTAAAGAGACAATCTACAAATGTTTTTTCAAGATCTGAACAAGACACTTTGTGAAAGGAATCAATCCAGGTTTCCTTACTTCCAAAAAAATGCTTGTCGTTGTGATACACAAACTGAAATGAAGTGTCTTTTACTTTAGTGATTGCCGGCTTGATCTGGTGGTTCACAACAATATACTCTGTCTGCGAAGGTTGGGTTGTTAATTCATGTATCTGCAATGCAGAATAATAACCAATATAATATGGGGTTCCTTTTACCAGTGGTTCGGCCAGTAAATGCCAGTCGGGCATAAATAGTTCTGGATCCTGATCAAAGGGAATAATGTAGTATAACCCATTCTTAATTCTCATTAATAATCCACGTCTGGTCATATCACTTAATAACTCCAGTATTGCACTTTTTGATGAATCTGGCAAAGCCTCAAGAGCGTTAGCATAATTCAGCCATAGCTTATTCTTCTTAAAAAAATAGCTGAGTAGTTTACTAGACTGATAGGAGATATTTTTACTTTTCATATCCAGCATGTGAGCTTATACCTGATAAATCAGATACAAAATAAACAGAATCAAACTAAATAGGAGATTCATTAAGAAATTGAGGTACAAAATCGTTTTACCGTAAAAAATTGAGAAAATAACTGTTTTACCGTACCTCATAATCGTTTTACCGTATCTGAAACCGTTTCAATAAAACAACCCTGAGTAATTTTACTCAATACATTGAGTAATTTGTAAGCCCTCATGTAATCAATCATTGGCAATTATTTATACACAGGATGTATTAAACCACCTCATGAAAATTATATATTTGCGTTGCTAAAAAGTTTTTGAGCCTGCATATCTCATTCCATAATGGGTGCTGCCAGTATTGGCACGGGGGCTGAAAGATTATTTAGCTTTTTTATGTATCCTAGTTAGAGAGGAAAACACTAACACTTTCCTTTTTCAAACTGGTGAATTCACAGAACTCATCAATTGAAATAAACTCTCCTCTCCTCTTCTTGTATTTTTTTCGGATCTGTGCAAGCAGCTTCCTGGCGGCACGTTCCTTACGGCCGGTAATATTCATGATGTCTTTTGCATAAATGACTATGCGATTTGGGATCGATTGCTGCATAATCCTGCACATTCGGAACGGTTCCTTTTTTTGTTTTAAATCTCATTCTATCATTGTGGTGAAATGCAAAAATAAAATTTTTCTAACAGTGCACTGTAAGTGTTTTTGCAGAAACATTAATCTTTAAACCCTTTAAAAATGGCAAAACAAAAAGGTATCATCAAACTGGAAGGAACCATTGGTGATATCACATTTTACAAGTCGCAGGATGGCTTTTTAGCCAAAGGAAAGGGCGGTATTCCTGCCGATCGTATTGCAAATGACCCGAACTTTCAAAGGACCAGGGAAAATGGTGCTGAATTCGGAGCTGCTGGTAAGGCGGGTAAGGTTTTACGAACAGCCCTTCGTGCAATGCTCCAGAATGCCTC